>SAMEA3663048__coassemble_428_pt1 | contig 63604 bp, 52 predicted proteins | sample SAMEA3663048__metabat2_high_PE_014 | metagenome-assembled genome bin SAMEA3663048 (sample SAMEA3663048) | pig gut metagenome | biome: pig gut; feature: pig-associated habitat; material: faeces | place: France | collected 2012
AACATCTTCCAGCTCTTCGTCAACCAGACGGTACATATCCGATTCTTCCTCGTCTGCTTCGTCTGCCTCTGTCACTCCAGTAGCTGCTTCTACCTCGCTATCCATTTCGGCATACTTCTGCTCCTTCTCTTCGAGTTCCTTCTTCATAAGCTCGGTGTACTCTTCAAGATGTTCGTATGCCTCGGATAGTTCCTTGTCATACTGGAAGGGCTGTCCTTCACGGCTCTTCACCTGCTCCAGCTCGCCTTTCATACGTTCAGCCAAGTTGGTGTTTCGGGTTAGCTCTTCTCGGAAGCTGTCACCACTAACAACGTTCTCGAAGATGTCCTCGATGGCGTTCTTGAACCAAGCACCGCCTTTCTCGTTTTCCAAACCAAGTTCGGGGCACGAATAGGTGATGCTGCGTGAAATCTTAGTGTCCACTGCACCATAATGGTTCACCAACTCCTTCTTCTGGGTGGTGGTTATAGTGAAGGTGACATCGCCAATCTGAACATCCACCTTGCGTGTACGCATATCTTCACCACTCGACTTACGCATTTCTTCGGCTGTCTCGTTTACCTTTTTATTGAGGTCAACAAAAAGGTCTGACATAGCGTTGATGTCTGCATAGGTCTTCTTGCCTACCTTGATTGCAGGTTTCGCATTTTCACCAAAGGCGGCTGCAATGGCATCCAACTGCTGTTGGGCGGTAGCTGCTCTTTCTTCAGCACGCTCAATCTCTCGATTGATACGAGGAATAGCATTGTGGACGTAGGTCTGGTCGGCTTCCCATTGCTTCTTCTTGCTCTCATACTTGCGAACCTCACGCTCGGCTTGGTTCTTCAGCATGGCATACTGGCTACCCGAAAGCTGTGCTACGGTGTCACCGAATACGTCTTCATCCTCCTCCATGCTACGGTCTTCCATGCTGTTCTGCAACATCGACTTGGTCTTCATGACTGAGTCAGCAATGGCTCCCTTAGTCTTCAGTCGCTGATATGCGGTAACGTCGAGTGAGTCCTGCACACCGAAACGCAAGATGCGGATTGGAATACCCATTACCTTATGCAGGTTGCCTTGACGTGCAATTCGACCATTGCGCTGAGTGTAGTCCATTGGACGGTTTGGTGCATCCAAGTGTATGAGGGTGTGCAAACGCTCTTGAATATTCACGCCTGTACCAAGTGTGAAGGTACTACCCATAATCACACGGTCTTCGCCACGGTTCACCTTATCGAAGATTTCCTGCTTCTTCTTGATAGTCATGTCAGAACGGATGATTACCACCTGCTCGGCTGGCACACCTTGCTCGATGAGTTTCTTTCTGATGTCTTCGTAGAGGTTGAAGCCAGTATGCTTATTCTGATAGACATCCGCAAACAGAGCAACGGTGCCGTTATACTTGGCGGTCTCTTTGAGAGAGCGTAAGGTCTGACGCACGGCTTCATTGGTCTTGCTGTTCTTATCATCCTCGGCATCTGCCATAACAAGACGAGCATCAACGGCTGCTGCTTTAGCTATGCCATACATGGTCACAGGAATATAGCTATTCTCCTTCTTCTCCTTGCCACTCATCTTGTTGTACTCGTTGAGTTGCTCCTTCACAAACTTCATGATGCTGCGTAGAGCACGAGTCTGAGGAAGATAGATGTCCTGCGCCTGCCCACCTTCAATGTCGGGAACATTGTCCTTTACGGCTTTCGCTTCATCAGTGCGCACGGTATCAGCAACACTCGACCAGATGCGAACCAACTCGGGAAGGTTCACATAACCTGCGAAGCGGTTTACTTCTTGGAACTTTCCATCTGTCTTGAACTCCAGCATCTGTGTCAGATTACCAAAGTTGCGCACAAAGTCGTCGAAGTAGTAAATACCATATTCTTTCATTGTGTCGGCTGGCATCAAGTAGCGCATGAACGTCCATATCTCGGCTGCGGTGTTACTGATAGGCGTACCAGTAGCGAAGATAACATTACGTCCATTGTTCTTCTCCAGTACGGCTTGGGTCTTCAGATACACGCCTTGCGACTTCTTTGAGAACGAGGGGTCGATACCTTTCACTCCTCGCTGCATGGCAGTAGCGAAACCAAGATGCTTGTATTCGTGAGCCTCATCAACGAGAAGGGCATCAATGCCCATATCGTCAAAGTCTTCCACATCGTCGGTCTGACGGTCAAGCATCTCCTTTGCCTTTACGGATGCGTTCTGCTTTGCAACGGCTTCTTTCTTGCCATCACGCTGCTTACGCTTACCTGCCAACGCCTCTGCTAAGGCTCCCATTTCGTCCTTGCATTTCTCGATTTCCTTCTCGGCTTTACGGATGATCGGATTTCTGTCATTGCCAGAGTCGGCTTCACGCATCTGCTCCAACACCATCATCTTTTCATCTATCTTGTCTTGGATGAAACGCATCTGACGCTCCTCACTATCGGGGATGCGCTCAAATACCGACTGGGGTACAACAATCATATCCCAATCATTGTACTTGATTTTGGCGTAGAAATTCTTTCTGCCTTCCTTGTCTCGGTCTTTGTCTTCCAATGTGAGCACCTTTGCATTAGGGTATAGCTCCTTTGCACTTGCCACGAACTGACCAACGGTAGCGTTCTGAACAACAATCATTGGCTTCTTGGCTGTGCCGAGTCTGCGCATCTCCATTGCTGTGCTGATGAGGGTGAACGTCTTGCCAGTGCCCACCTCATGGGCAAGCAACAACGGCTGCATCGTACCACGGATGATAGCCTTCGCCTGGTGAGGGCGCATCTTAAACTTATGGTTGGCACCACCGAAATACTCTGGAACAAACTCGTCGCTGATGGTAAGAGGAACGTAGTTGTTGAACTGCTCGTTGTAGGTGCGCTCTATGCGTTCCGACATGTCGGCATCGTTCTGCATCTTCTGACGTGCCCACTCCTTGAAGTCAGCTCTTATCTCGTCTATCTTTGCGGAACATGCCTGTGTTGCCTCCTTGTCAGTAATAGTTTCAGTTGTCTTGCTGGAACCATAGCCAACAGTATGTGTCTCGCTGACGGTGATAGTCTTGTTCTGCAACGCTGCTTCTATAAGGTCTGTGCCAAGTATTAGCTTCTGCACCACCTGTCCACGCACGCCCATAGCCTTGTTCTTCTCGTAGCTGGTGTAGTATGGGGTCTTCATAAACCACGTACCGCCAACATTGGTGAGCTGAACATCTACGTCGGTACGCTCCTTGATATAGTCTGTGTATAACTTTGGATCTACCCAAGAGCTACCTAAAGTGAACTCTATCAAGTGAGAAGGAATATCCATAGGAATTACCTTGCGCAATGCTTCGACGTTGGCAGAATACTTGCCGTCGGTATTGGCTTCTTCTGCTTGTTTCAGCTTCTCACGCACGTTTCCACTTAGGTATTCATACGACACCTCCATCTGCATGGTGGCAGGGTTCTCATAGCCTAAGCCTTTCTCTACGATTTCTTTCTTCACGTCTTCATCACTCTTGCCTAACTTGTCGGCAATATAAGGAACATCAATGCGTCCATATTGGTAGATGCTGGCAATGATGCCGTCTTTCACGTTCTTTGGATCGGGAGCCTTCTCCTTCTCAACGACACGCTGGCTGAAGATGTCGGTCTTGTCATACTTTTCAACTTTCTTGCCGTTCTTGTCGCCAACCTCGCTGTATTTCTCCAATGCAAGGATTGTTGGGAAGTCTACGTCATTCTTCAAGAACGATATACTTGTGTTCTTATGCAAGTGTCCGTAGGTCTTAACGAAGTTGTCAAAGGCATCGTTCAACTTATCAAGCAACGGCTGCAGACCATTGTCACTCTCGTTCTCGGTCTGATAGGAGAGTACATCTGCAAGTGCGCCCTTTATCGCCTGGTACCTGCGGAAACATTCTGCCTTCGTAGTACCCTTTACCTTGTTGGCATTGACTGCAAGAGGCACGGCTTTGCCGTATTGGGCAATACAGAGCTTGTCGTCCTTGTCCAGAACGAGTGAACCTTCCTTTACATCATCCCCAAGGTCTTCATACACTGACTCGGATGGTGCAGGAGTAGTCTCGCTAACTGCATCTTCCTTCATACCCTCAAAGGTCTTCATCCATGCTGCAAGCATTTCATTTTGGTTCTTGCCCTTCACTGGGTAGAGTGCCTTGCTCGTCGGACGGTAGAAGTCTTTGTTCTCGAAACCGAAGCGCATTTCACCTGCCATACATTCGGGATGCTCAATGAAATACTTGTTGTAGTCCATTGATACGGTGCGTTCCTTATCGGTCTTAGGGTCTTCAAAGGTGGCGGCACGCTCTGCGCTCACGGTGCTTACATCAATGGCATTAGCAGACTTCTTGCCGTTCACTCGCTTACGAATGACGATGATGTCAGAGGTGGCACCAGTACCGCCAAACGTTTGGTTGTTCAGACGGAAGGCACCTATAACATCGGCATTGCCTTCGTTCACAAGCCAGTTGCGGAGCTTCTGACTGCTGTCGAGTGTACCGTTAGAGGTGATGAAGATACCAATACCTCCTTCACGGAGTTTGCGCACGTTCTTGGCAATGCAGAAGTCCTGTATGTAGAATTTCTTGGCAAGGTCGCTATCGCCTGTCTCGTCTTTCACACGCATACCAGCCACAAACGGCACATTGGTGATTGCTAAATCAACGCTACCATTAGGGACTCTTGTTGCTTCAAAGCCTTGCACATCAACCTTTGCATCGGGATAAAGCAATGATAGTATGTTGCCAGTTGTCTCGTCAACCTCCACTGCTTGAATATTGCTGCGTTCGCTCATATCGGTAGGCATGGCACCAATGATGTTACCGATACCTGCTGAACCTTCAAGTACCTTGCCTCCCTTGAAACCTAAAGCTCGGGCTATATCCCACATCGTATCAATGACACTTGCAGGAGTGTAGTAGGCACTATTGCGGCTCATCTCGGCTTGTGCGTAGGCTTCATCCCCAAGCAGCTCTTTCAAACGCTTGGCGGTAGGATTGCTCCAATCTTCTTTCTCGACGAATGCCTTGCCAAGACCGCCCCAACCGCTGAACTGGCGCAAAACTTTCATCTGGGCAGGTGTGGCTTGCTTGCCCTCCTGCATCAGTTTCTGCATTAACTCAATGGCTTTGATGTTCGCATCTATACGAGCATCTGCACCCTTTGGAGCATAGTCCTTGCCACGTTCCGCATGGTTGTTGTTCACATTCTTCTTCTCAGCAGGCGTTACACCTTGATTGCTCTCAGATGGTCGAGATAATCCCTTGCTTCCTGTTCCGTCAGACTCAGTATTACGTGAATCACGTCCACCCATTCCTCGTCCGTCAGTTCTTTCAGCTTCATTCCCTGCGCTTCCTCCCATCTGCGCATCCTGCTGGCGTTGTTGTCCGTCTCCCCCTTCTTTAGAGGAGCGAGCTTGTACGTTAGTTTCTTCATTGTTATCTACATTGTTATCAGACAGACTTGCAAACAAATCGCCTATCTGTGGTTCTTGTTTAACTTTCTTCGATGCCTTTGACTTTTTAGCAGTAGTGTCGTTACGCTTTGGAAGATAATCACGAGCCTCGTACTGGATGCCTTTCAATAAGTCGGCATAAGTAATGTCTTCTGCAACCCACTTGTTGTTTCCATATCGTTCTGTACCATTAGGGTTTTCAACACGATACACGATGCGAGTTACTTCAAGATTACTACCATCATATCCTTCGACACCCTTTGCAGCTCTTGGTTCAAGTCCAATTGTCAAATACAACTCACGTCCTTTTTCCAAAGGAAGGCGAATTGAAACGTCACCACCCACAGGAGCTATATTTGCCGATGCAAGGGGCTTCGTTTTGCGATTGCCCTTTTTGTCAGTCTTATCAGAGTGAGTAGCCTCAAAGCGGTCGAGTCCAAGATCATCTATCAAACGACTTGCAAGGTTTCCTGCGTCCTTTACTGCTTTACGTTCAGCATTACGCATATAGCCCGTTGCCTCGTTGTAATCCTTTTCCTCTTCGTCGGCTTCATAATAGCCAAGTAAGGCGAGTTGGTTATTTACTTTATCAAGAGCTTCGTCTATCTTGTCTACTTGCTCGTTGATGCCGTTCTCTTCTCCAGTGCGGATAACGCTTTCTGTTTCGCTTGCAATAGCTGTTGCTTCGCTTGTAATAGCTTGCGTATCTGCTGCTGTTTGCTGTTTGGTTTCATTTCTGTTTTTGTTTCGTGTTTCACTAATCTGTTTCTTTGTTTCTTCTGCTTGCTGCTCTGCCTCCTGCTCCTTGACTACCATTTCTGCTGTTGCCATTGCATCAACGGAAGGCTTGTCGAAGTTGGCAATATCTATTGTGCGAACCTCGTCGTATGGGGTAAGGTCTTCACTCCAGCCATTGGCTTCAACCTCTGGTAGGTCTCGGGCACCATTGTAGAAGGCTTTGAGGTATGGGCGAATTGCTTCACCCAAATCTTCAATCATAGCTTTGGCATACTCGGTAAACTTGCGTGCGCCCTTCTCGATATGGTAAACAGCCATTTCAGTACCGATTGCAAGCATTTCGGGGTCTACGCCAACATTGAGCTGTCCCAACTTCTTGCGCATACGAGCCTTCAACTCTGCATAGCGTTCATCGGTCACCAACTTGTTGCCGCTATCCTTTGGCTCGCTTTTAGGAGCTTCATCGGTCTTTGAAGGCTGGGCTTTCTTTTCTGCTTCTGCTTCTGCTTTCTCTTTAAGCTCACCAACAGCCTCCTTCATGTCTGTAAGCGATACTGGCTGCGCATCTGCAACGGCATCAGCATCGTCAAGCACGCTATCTGCCAGTTTCTGTGCGCTCTCCATGTCTCGCATCAAGAAGCCACCGTCTTCCTTGCTCCACCAACCTTTAGCATCCTTTGCAAGTTTCTTGGCTGCGTTCATCTGCTCCTTACTTAGCTCACTCTCAAACGTAACAAGGTGCATTGACAGCTTCTTGCCACGCTTGGTTGTGTACTCTTTAGGAGTGATTTTGAACGATTTAACGCCATTCTCTTGGTCGGATGAATCCTTTTCAGTATCTTTGCCATCAGAAACAGTGTTTTGCGGAGTAGCAGTGTCATTTCGCTTGCCGCCTTCTGCGGTTCCTACAGTGTCTGTCGTATTGTCGGAGACACTGTTTTTCTTTTCAAAGGCAGTAAGCAACCAATTCTTTTTCTCACTATCCCATGTTAGGCGTACTGATGCTTGATGCGTCTCACTTTCCAGTTGCACACGATTGTCTGTGCGCTTGACAACAACCATAGCATCAAGTATCTCTTGCAGGTTACCAAGAACTTCTGGATGGTATTTGGCAAGTTTAGCAAGACCAAAGCCGTCGCTTTTGGCGGTTCCTTCTTTTCCCCATACCAAATCAATGTCACCAATGTCTTTATGGTGCAATGCGCCCACAGCTTCACCCTCTTTCTTTTCGAGGAGGAAAGCAATAGCTTCTTGTGGTTTGCCTTTGAACTGGGTGTATATGGTTCCAAATGCGCCTGTCTTTGGAGAGTCGGCACTTTCAGACTTCACATTCTTGTATTCGCTGAAAGCCTTTGTCTTGCGCTTGCTTGATGCAATCCACTTTTCAAAGTCTTCGAGGTTCACAGCAGACACGTCAATTCTACGACCATTCTCCCAACCTTTCTCATAGTTGGCAAGATAGTCGCTCTTTGCATCGTCTGCATTATTGAAGCCAAGCATCACCTTGTGCTCGTCAAAGCTGCCGTCTGGGTTGTACTGGTCAACGACGAATACCTTGCGTCCGTCCCAACCGTCAATGTCGTTAGAGATAAACACATCAATGTGATCACCATCCACGCCCTCTGTACCACGGAAGTAGCCGTAGGTGTTGTTCATCTTGCTTTCCCATTCCTTACCGTTGGCATCCTTGCCTCTACGCACGCTGCCTTTCGGGTTCTCAATGGTAATGTCGAATGTACCCACCTGCACATGACCCTTCTTATAGTTGCCTGCCTCCTTCTGTCCGTCGGTCGGGTTCTGGTCGGTCTCGGCTTCTGCTGCGGAAATAGCATCAGAGAGAGATGTTTCAGCCGACGAAGCAGAAACTTCGTCGGCATCACCTTCTTCGTCCTCAATGTTATGTGTGTTCAGCAACTCATTGTAGTAGTCCTCCACTTGGGCAAAAGCGGCATTAGCAGCATTTTCGGCTGTCTCAATGTTCTCCTTCGCCTTTTGTGCAATGGCTTTGTTCTTGTCATTGAGGAGTGCATCGTTAGCGTCATGGGCTGCGCCCAAGCCGTCGTTTACTACCTCCCACGCATCGTAGAGGTCGATAAGTTTCTGCATCTCCTCGTCGGTCACAACATCAAGAAGACGCATATCGCCTGCTGTATCTTCGAGAAATTGGCGCATGAACGCCATCTTCTCATCGTGAGACATTACTGGCTTACTTCCTTCTTCCTCAGTTGGAGCCTGCTCTGCAGGAGTTTCCTCTACTCGGTCGTTGTCTTCATTGCTTCCTTCGCTGCCATTGTCGATAACACCAGCTTCTGCCACGCTCTCTGCTTTACGCTTTTCGACGGCTTCTTGAGCTGCTTTCTTTTGTTCTTCTTCTGTTCCATAGTTTAACAATTCGTTTACGTCGTTGAGAATACTTTCTTTGTTTGCCACCGTACCACTGAAGATGTCCAACTGTCCGTTGGCTGCATCCTTTGCATTGGTGTTGTACAGTTGCAGGTATTTCTTTAAGAGGGTGCTACGGTTGTCGTTCAAGATGTCGGCAATCATCAGCATGGTGTCGTTCTTATAGTCTGCCACGGTAGAAGGCACACCATAGAAGTCAAACTGCTGCTGACGTGCATACGAACTGACACGGTCACCTGCCTTGAAGCCACTCTTGCGAGCATTGTAAACCAGGTCAATAGCCTCTGCAAGTTCCGACTCCAACGAGTAGTCCTTGCCAAAACTGATGTTATTGCTAATCTCTGCAAGTGCCTGGATAATGGTCTGACGCATCTGCTTGAACTCGGTAGCCTCACGCACAGCATCGGGTTTGCTCTCGAAAGCCTTGCCTATCAACATGTTTTCCAATGTCTCCTTGCCAATGGCACTAAGACCGTCACCGTCAATCATTTCTGCCATTTGCGGACGACTGATAGCACCACACTTGCACAGCTCGCCAATAGCTTCACGACTTGCTGCGAAATCGGCATAGAAGTCACCAAGAGTATCAAAGCGATTGATAAGGCTAATGATGCGGTTGAAGGTCTCGTCGTCAACTACCTTGCCTAACTTTACCGAATGTTCGGTCTTGCTCTGACCCTTCATTTCCTGCTGATTGAACTTTGCGAAGGTGTCTGCCGTGTATGGCATAGCGGCATCGGGAACAAACACCACACGAGGATGCTGCATACCCTTCACCTGCTCTGACGTGAAGCCATACTGTGTAGGATATTTCGCCAGATGCTCGTTGTATTCTGCATCCGTACCTTGTGCGGCTGCAAGTTCTCCTGCCATTGTTCGACCATTACCAGAGAGGACAACACCATCTTGCGACACGACAACAGGAGTCTGCATGGCACGGCTATCATATTTGTTAGCTATGTCACGAGTGATCTGCTGTGCATCCTTGTCACGCTCATAGTCTCGGTCGTTCACGCTGCCACCATTCTCATCAACTGGGAAACCTTCGCTCTTGGCAAAGCCATTTGCGCTGTTATGGCTCGGAGTGGCGGCACCACTTTCAACAAGGTAGTAACGACCTGCAACCTTCTCGCCATTGGCAAGGACAATCTCGTTCTGCGCTCCTTCAACCTTTGGAGCGGCATTCCACTTGTCACGAATGGTAGGACTAACAGTATTGGTGCCAAGTGCGGCTTGCTCGGCTTCCTTCTTAGCCATTTCCTCACGATAAGCGGCTTCGGCTGCTTGGGCTTCCTCGGTCTGCTTCTTGTCAGCCTCCTGCTGTGCCTTTGCACGCTCGGCAAGAACTGCATTGCGTTCTGCCTTCACCTGCTGCCAGTAATCAAGATTGGCATTGGCTTCGTCGAGCTTCCGCTGCCATTCTGCTTTGTTCTTGTTGAACTTGGCTATACTGGTGCCCATCTTGGGCTTATTGTTTTTTATCTTGGTTACCGCTGTTTCCGCTGCTCGCAGATTATTAGTCATGAAGTCCTTTGCTTCCTCCTCGTCGAGTCCACTTTCATTGAAGATATACTCATGTGCTCTCTGAGGAGTAACACTTGCAAAGTCGGGTTCTGCATCCTCACCTTCACCAATCATCGGCATAGGCTCGGTGTGTTGCTCTTCTTCAGTGTTCTGTTCTTCTGGTGTTGCACTTGCAGGTTCCAATGTTGCACCTTCGGCACCTTCCTCTGCTGTCACTGGAGTTCCTGCATTATCCTCGCTCTCATCGTCCGTGAGATTGATAACGCTCGGTGTTTCTTCAGAAGGAACATTCTCCACAACTTCACCGTTCTGCTCCAACAACATGTTGTCAAGCTCGTCACGACGGAGCAACTGAACCTGCTTACCGTTGATAGGCTGCTCAGTATAAACCTCTATCTCGCCATCCTCGTTCTCCTCTGCGGTAATGGAACCACGAACTGGATTACCTTCTTCGTCACGAAGGGTAATCTCGTCATTGAGGTTATAAGTACGACGTTGAGGCTCTGTGGCTTCTGCCTGCTGCTCTTGACGTTGGGCGGCACGCTGTTGCTCATACTCATTGAGTCGGGCAAGGTTATGATTATCTCTCATGCTCTGAAGCACGTCCTTGTGTGCGGTCGAAATAATATTAGGGTCGCCATTCCATGCCACCTGCACAGTACCGTCGCCATTATCGGCTACTATCTGGGCAGACCATTGCTGACCGTGTTCGTCGGTAAGGTCGTATGTGTCACCAACATTGAAGGCAAGAACACCGTCGATGCGGTCTGACTGCTCCTGCGCATACTGCTCTCTCAATGCCTGCTGCGCTGCCTCCTTCTCCGTGGCTGGGTCTATTGACTCGTCCAAACCCGAAACAAGCGAAACGTCAAGCCACTTCAACTCACCAGTGTCCGCATCACGAATGATAATTGTGTCGTCCGATTTCTCCCTATCAACACCCTTTCCGTCATTGGACATTACTACATTGCCGCTAACGATATACGCTCGTTTACTCGAACCATCCTCGTTATTCAGCTTCAATGTTGCAGGATGTATCATACCAGTAGCTTTGTTTACACGGCTTTTTATGGTAGCGTTGCTTTCCTCGATGCGGCTGTCTATGTCGTCTCTTACACGGTCAATCATGCCGTCATAGGTCGCTTTGGCGTTCACATAGTCAAATGCAAGCTGCTTCTCGTCCTCAGAGAAGTCGTCACGTCCCATGACTTGCGACAAGGTGCCTACTGGGTCGTTGTCGAAGTCTGCAAGGAACTCGTCTGTTACCATAGCAGACATTTGCTGACGCTTGTAGTCGTACATGTTCTTGGCATCATTCATGGCTTCGGGTTCCGTGGTGTCATAGCCGTTGTCGTAACTTTCATCACTGGACTGTGCCACAGGGTCTTGCTCTCCATCCTTCACCTTACTCTCCTGCGCACGCACAATACCCTCGTACTTCTGTGCTGCCTTGACAAAGTTCAGCACACCCATACGGAATTTAATGGGCAGATCTGTATTGTCCATGACCTCACGGAGAGCTGCTTTCTTTTCCTCGTCGGTTCCTACAAGGAACGTGTTACGCCATCCTCCCCATTTCTCCATTATAGGGACATTGTCACCAATGGCATTATCAATGACCTTTCCTGCATCCGACATTTCATTGAGTGCCTGTCGCTTCGGACCACGATACGAGAGTGTCTTTGCACCAGCAAAGAAACCGCCCATAAGACTGACACCAAGAAAAGTATCAATATTTTGGTCTGCATTAAACACACCAGTACCTTTTGCCGTGTCAAGCGTGTTGTCTCCAACAAGTATGGCATTTTCGATATTGCCGACAACTTCCTCCGCATACTCACCGAATGTGCCGTTCCATTTCGTCTGCTTCTCGAAGTCACCTAACATCTTGGCGGCATTAGTTGCGCCAATGTCGTCAATCAGTTTGTTCACCTTGCCCAAACCAATCTTATTCATACCCTTGCGTGTCAGCGACGCTGCCTTGCCGAGGAATGGTGCAAAATATTCACCCACCATTTCCGAATGGTTCTCGATGGTTTGTGCACCAAATGCCTTCATATAGGCTTTCAGCACACTGTCCTCTGCACCCTCACGACCACCATAGACAATCTTACCGCTGTCGTCTACCTTGAACTGCACATCGCCAGTCAGACGGTTCAACATGTCTGCGGTAACGTGTCCCTGCCCAGTCGTGCCTGCCATAGCCATTGAACCGACCGCATCACCCATAAGGCGAGTGCCAATCTTGGCTGCAAGATATTTCTTCGTGGCTTTCTTCACAGCATCCTTACCGTAACGCTTTACAGCCTCACGCATGAGCTTGTTAGTTGCAGTTGTACCGAGTTTTGACGCAGGATTAAGCATCATCTCAATCATAAACGGAAGACTCTCTCCAGTCACCTGTCCTGCCTTGTAGCCATGACCGAGATATTGATCGTTCTCCGACTGAATAGCATTGGTATAAGCCGTAATATCAAGTAAATCACGGTCTTCCCTGCTAATATTGTCTATACCTTTTCTGTCCGCATCAACAGCAGCCGAATATAGTGCGCCATTAGTCACCATGTCAGTCATGCCCATGTCCCATGTGCTCACCTTGCCTACGGCATGAGCTAAACCACGCCATGCACCTGCACCGAAAGCGAGCAACTGCTTGCCTTTCTTCGATGCCCAGTTGGAGGAGTCGTCAATCCATTGGTCGCTTGCCTTGCCTTTCTTGGCTTCCGCAAGAGTGGCGAGTCCGTCATTTACCTTATTGAGTTGGGCAAGCAGAGACTTGTATTTTGTGTCGGCAAAGCGTCCATTGACAGTAGAGGAGTTGTAGGTATGGATAGCACCGCCACTTCCTCGTGGCATGTCTCGCCAAGAGAAATCAACGGCTTCTGCGTCAAGTTCCCTGCCTCGTTGGTTCATCTCCTGCTCAATGCGCTGCTTCTCACGAAGAAGATAAGCCTCTTGCTGTTCGGCTTGGAAACGTGCCTCGTCAATGGCGTTCTGCTCCAAGTCTGCACCGCCACGTTCCACGTATTCATTACCACTCTCTGTAAGGTAGCTGCGCTCAACCTTGCCACTGTCAGCGTTATATTGCGGTTTCGTTTCTACAACCTTGCTGTTTTGTCCAAGATGCATACCGCCTCCCTTTACGCCTAATGTCACGCTTGGTACACGAAGACCAGTATTAGCCTTCGCATAATTCATACGGTTCTTGGTACGCTGTAGCCCTGCTTTCGATTGCGCAACCATGCCAGAAATACCATTAAGCATATTCTGTCTCTCAGCTTCGGTGAGGGGCGTTCCCTTGGATTTTTTTTGAGAAGGCGCAGTTGTTGGTTTCGTGGATGTTGTAGACTGCTCCGCAGATTTCGATGGCTTCACCGCCTTGAACCCCATCCAGTTACGAAAATCATCATACGAACCAACATCCGCACCACCGCCCTTCAGCTCATTGTAAACGGACAAACGGTTCTCGTAGCCTTGCGCACCCTTCGCACTCAGCCAGTTCTTGAACTCCTCAGGGCTGCCGACATCGGCACCTCCGCCCTTCAGCTCTTCATATACTTTGTTTATATTGTCGTTCATCTTCAATCAATTATTTATAAATAGAAAAACCACTGTACTTGCCACTGCCACTGCTGCCGCCACTCGGCTTTGCAGCTGGTTTCACCTGTGGCTTTGCAGCTGGTTTCACCTGTGGCTTTGCTGCAGGTTTCTGCCTTATACCAGGATAGTAAACATCCTTATGCTTCTTGGTTGTGACAGTTTTCTTCTGATTTTTCACGACCTTGCCTTTATACACAACATCGCTTTTTGTAGTATCAGTAGATATTGTCTCAACCTTATCTAACGTGCCATGCTGTTGCGCATTATACATCGCCTCATCCTTAGTCTTGGCAATATGTCTCGTACCATTCTTCTCATACCACGCATATCCACTGTTCACATTTCTGCGATGTTCTGCTGCTTGGGCATTAGAGTTATTTGCAGAAGCATTACTTGCCTTAGCAGAAGCCTTGTTTTTGGCAATCACGCTTTTCTGGTTCTCGTCTGCATATTTAGCTTCCACCTCTGCCTTCTTTGCCTTATACGTCTGCTCATTTATCTTGCCTTGACGAAGTTGCTTATCAAGATCATGCAACTCTGCAGCTCTATTATCAGCAGACAGCTTCAGAAGATAATTGCGGTAATCATTCTGCAATTTAGCTATATAGCTTCTATCCTTATCATCTCTATCATCATCAAGAGCTTGCGTCTTCATTGCTTCCTGCATGTAATAGCGAGCGTTCTCCTCACGTTCTTTATTGAGCTTATCCCACCGCTCCCTTGCTTTAGCACTAAGACTGTTTCTTGGGTCGAAAGCGTTTGGGGCACCTTTCGTAGTGAAATAGAGGTTAGATAGAGCTGCAATGCCGTCGCCAATGGCTGCAAACACCTTATCACGCTTCTCCTTCTTGCGAGCGTTCTCCAGTTCTTCTGCCGTTGGTGGCTTGTAAGGCGACATCTGCCGAAACATTTCAACGTATGACATTTTACGTTCTGGAGCCTTTGCAGGTTGAGCTGCCTCGGGAGGTTGGGCACCAGCAGGAGTTGGCAATGGAGCCTTCTTTGTAACTGGCACAGTATCCTTCGGCTCCTTACCAGGCTCATAAGGAACCGTGATAGGCTGCTGCTCATTTCCTTTCATGGTGCCAGTATTCCAATCAAATGTAGGGACAGCGGAACCTGCCGTGCCGTCGTTGGCGGTGGCAGGTGAAGAAGGTGGAGTAACAGCACCACCAGGGACAGTAGCAGGAGCACCAACAACGGCACTACCGTCATTGACTTGCTTCTCGTTACCATCATTGCCAGTGGGAGCCGTACCGCCTTTAGGCACTGGTGTCTTCGTTGGAGGTGCGGTTACCTCGGGCACCGTGCTTTGGGTGTTCTCTTTAGGAGTACCCAGGATTTGTTCTTTCGTACTTGCCATATCGTTACAGATTTAACTCCTTATCCTTGTTTTTGCCATACTTGATAGTTCCGAAGTCCATGTCACCTGCAACACTTGTAACACCTTGCGTTGCTTGGCTGATGGCTTGTGCCTGCTGCTGACGCAACTGCATCTTCTGTGCATCAAGCTCATTCTTGCGAGCTTGGTATTGCTGTTCAATAGCATCCCTCTTGGCTTCCGAACTTGCTGCAACTTGACTTGTAGCGTCTGCCAGCACCTGCGCATTTGCCGCTTTCTCTGCCGCTACACCCTCATCAGTGGTGCCCATGACGGCTGCACGTCCTGCTGCTGCCTTGTTGCGTTGCTTTATTCTCTCCTCTGTCATTGACAGAACACGTTGCGCATCGGCTCGTTGTGTAGCATCCTCGTTGTAACGACGATTGTACCAGTCTTGGTTCTCTCGCTGTTGCTTGTCGATTGTTTGCGCAACTTGCCTCATCGCTTGGCTTGCTTTGATGCCACCGAAGATAGCTCCTGCAGCACCTAATCCTGCTCCTATGAGTCCCATATCGTTTACTGTTTAAAGAAATAAATAACTGCTGCAAAAATAACGAACTACCTTTGCAAATAACTTTTATTTATTTACGCATGGTAACAAGAAAAAACACGAAAAAGGCTACGCCCGCAAAGAAGGCAAGCACAGCCAAGAAGGAGAAAGAACTTGTGCCTACTGCACAAGAACAAACACAAGTACAAGAAGAGCAGGACGACGACCTGCCAGTGACTCCAGAGTTGAACATGAAGGAGCGTGTGAAGCGCAAGAAGACAGGAGGACGACAAAAGGGCACGCAAAACAAAGTGACAACCGTCACAAAGGAAATCCTCTCCGACATGCTGGGCGACTACCAGGAGAGTGGTCTAATGACTGCCGACTTTCTTGCCCTCGAACCTAAAGACCGCATCCAGTGTGCCGAGAAGATGATGCAGTACATCTTGCCGAAGATGCAGTCTACGAGTGTGGACTTCAACAACAAGGCAACGAAGATCACCATCGAACAGAAGCTCCGTGAGCTGTCAGAGGAGAATGATACTCCACCTTCTAAATAAATCTATTTTGGATTTGCAAATGCTGTTTGTCTTTTAGTACATATATAATGTACGCACGCACGAGGCAAAAAGCATTTGCTTTTTATTTATAAAGCATTTGCTTTTATTTCAGAAAGCAATAGCTTTTTTGTTGAAAAGCATTTGCTTTTGTTTTAGAAAGCATTTGCTTTTTTATTATACCTATTTTGTAAACTCCACATTGCAATTTGGCTTTTACAAAAAGCAATAGCTTTTTTTTGAAAAGCAAATGCTTTTTTATTTAAAGCAATAGCTTTTTTTTGAAAAGCAAATGCTTTTTCAAAAAGAAAACGAAAAAGACAAAGAAAAAAATCCCCCACACCCCCTATAAAAGAAAAAGAAAAAGAAAAAGAAAAAGACGACGACGACTCCTACGTGCGTGTGCGTGCGTGTGCGTGAGAGGTTTGGCTGAAAAGAAAAAAGGCAATGCCGTTTTCAGACATTGCCCTTGTGTGTTGTCAGAAACCTTTGCCCTTCTGACGTTCATATACGACGACCTGCTGCTTGTCGCAATTCTCAATCTTAAACTGCACAATGCTTCTCATTGGCACATCGTCTGGGATGAAAGGCACCAGCTTTGCAATTATCTCGTTCACGTTACTGAAACCGATGTCTTGCACTTCGCCTAACGTCTTACCCTTGAAGTAAACGGTTCCCCTCATCATCTGTTTGGTGCTGAACTTCTCAAAGGAAACATCTTCGTGGTGGTGCTGACGGTGGCTTTCCTTGTCGGTGAAGAAGACATAATCCACAACTTTCTCGTTCAACTCCCATGCTGGTGTGAAGTCAATCACAACATAGCCTCTGGTAACTGTGTGTCCGCTTGTGTGGTTCATGCCAAAAGCTACCTCAGCCATGCTTGCGCCACAGTCATTCTGCGCAATGGTACCCCAAGTGTGACGGAAGGTATAGGCGCAATAGAAGTCTTCCTTCGCCATTCCCATGCTTTTGCAGATAGCTTTGATACCTCCGTTCACGTTGGAACCGAAGCTGTCTGATGTCGTGTGCCTATTGTGGAAGTTGAACAAACATGGGTCGTCACCATCCGCAAGATACTTGTCTACGAGAGGCAGGAGAATTGGCGGCACACGCATTTCCATGTATGCCTCGTCTCGTCGGCTTCCCCTGGTCTTAGCTCTCTTGTAGTGAATGATGCCGTCGTAGTAGTCTTTCTTCTGCAAGTTGTAGAGGTCAACGGTGTTGATGCCACCTAAACAGAGTATCATCATTGCAACGTCTCTTCCCAACTCTGGTAATGGCGACTTGTAACGGCTCTCGGGCAGAGGGGCAGAGAAGAAGGCACGGCACGCCTGCGGTGTTATGGCGATATGCTCTGGTCTGTCAGCAGATGGTATCTTCACCTTCATCCACGGATTTGTCTTGATGCGAATAATGCCTGTGTCATAATCGTTATACTCCTCGATTGCAGCTCTAAATATCTGACGGATGCAAACAGGATACATTTCCTTCGCTCTGTGTGTCTTCGTGAGCGTAGCAATCCATGCGTTCACAAATGCAGATGTCATGTGAGAGAACATCACCTTCGTGGTGCCTGCATACCTTTCGAGGTGTTGGTATGCCAGTTCGTAGTTTCGGGCATTACGCACCTGCCCATTGTTGATCATGCGGTCATGGTGCAGTCGTGCATAGTCAGAGAAGCAGATGTCCTCGTCTTCCTGCTGAATGTACTCCAGCACGTCTTTCAGCGTCCAATGGTCTGCCCAGACTTTATTCAGCCTCTCGACGTATGCCACAATACGGTTTGAGCAGAACTTCATCACATAGGGGTCTGTAATCTCGCCTTGCCTTAGTCCTGCATCATTAACAAGTTTGCCAGTCTTTATGTAGCCGATAGCCCTGTTGTGAGTTACTCGGATATAGACTGGGTAGAAGCCATCATTGCGCTGCTTCCTTACGCATACTTTGAATGTTGCCATACGCATTTTGTTGTAAACATGTGTAAACAGGTGTAAACACCCTTCTGAAATCTGTAAACTCGGTGTAAACAAATTGGCGCATTTGGACTCAATTAGTGTATCTAAATGCTCCGACCTCCCAAAACTAAATTAGGCGGTAAAGCCTTTATTATCAAGACTTACCGCCTAATTTGTTTATAATCAACGTCTATTCATTTATTCCTCAACTGCAGCTTGGGCGGCTAAAATAGTTCGTTGATTATCGGGCGGTTACATTGTGGGTGTAAACTTTTGATAATTCGTATCTATTTTTAACTAATCTTTAGTGTTTTGAATGTTGTTTTTATCAATCAAAATATTTATCTTTGCGGACATGAAGAAAATATTTAAACTATATCACAGTTGGTACTACCGTAGATTGTACACGCAATTGGTCTTCGCTTATCTAAAGCATGAAAGCACCTGTTGCGGTGCATATAATTGGGCGGAAACTGCATTTCAAGCAATCACTGGTCGCTCATATTCTGATTATCTGCATGAATAATATGTTTTGGACATTTTTTCTCATACCATTCTGCCTCATTTTCCACATGGGCGGTTTGTTAAGTTCTCCATATTTTTAAATTTTACAAAATATGCACAACATCCCAGCACTTCCCGACTGGCTTCAGAAGATAGAAGGCTATGTCCGCCAATACTGCGAACTGCAGCAGATAGAAAGCGAACTCACCCCAACACTACGGGTTCTTTCCACCGAGGAGACCGCCACACACATGGCTGTGCGCCTTGCTGCAGAGCGAGAGATACAGTCACGCAAGGACTATCTTGCAGAGTTCATCACGCTGTCTGTCATCGAGCAGTTCCGCGCTAACGGTATGTTATCGAAATATCCAGAACTGCATACCAATCGCAATGAAACGTAAGGTTGTAGCCGCCATAGCCTACGCACGTCAATTTTACTCTTCTATGATTTTCATGCTGACGCACCATCTCCGATATTGGCTGCTCATAGTAAATTCCACTATCATCACCAAGACACTTGCTCATGGGACAGTCGAAATGAAAATTACATTTTGAGCCTTGCACTAAAGAAAACTCCTTAAGCCTATTCCAAGACCAGGCGTTAGTCTCCGTAATCTTTATGCGTATCTCTTCTATTTCAGGATACAGACGTGATATTTCGTAATAGTCATGTTCCATAAACACTTTTTATAGCAGTTCATGCATAGCTCGTTTGAACGCAACAGAATACTTTGCCATTTCTTCTACTGTAAGAAGATCGTTGAAGTACGCATAGAACTCCGCTGGCATCTTCTTTTTGATATAGTCCAATATGGGCAAATAATTATACTCATGCTTACGCATCGTTTCTTGATAATCTTCCTCACTCATAAGTTCCTCAACCATGAAGCGATGAAAACGCTCTGGCAATGGAAGATTGAAAAACTCTTTTGCTTCTTGTTCGTTCATCATTGTTTTTATTTGGCAAATCCTACCATTTTTGAAAAATCTTCATAACTACCGACATCCCATCCTTGTTCGCAAGCTGTATCATATAACAAACGTACCTTTTGAGGATTATGAAGTTTCTTGATGTACACTTGATATGTGGGCATATCATTATAAGTTTCTTTTAATTTTTCATATAACCACTTTCTTTCCATGTCATAATGCAATATTGCTTGTACATGTTCGTATGTTGTATCAGTAAAACAGTCTTTGCAATATTGAAATTCGTCTTTGGCATAAACACTTGCCGTATCTAAAAATTGCACGACATCACCAATCCGCCAGCAGTCTTTATTGATATGTAATCTATGCTGAGAGTCCATATAGAGATATTTTCCGACTGCATAATCTCCTTGCTTTTTGGCACAATTATCTCTACATGAAACGAGCGCAATAGCGAACAATGCAAGAGCCAAAGCTTTCTTCATACCTTGCCCTCCACCATCTTCTCGTAAACCTTAATCAGTCTCTCTTTTTCTGCAAGCAGAGCCTCAAGACTCTTTACTCGCTCAGACAAAACAACATCAGCACCAACTGTCACATTGCCAACAGAGTTGTGGCTACCAATTGCCACATTGCTGTCTGAAGAAACTTTATTAGGAGTTTGCGTATTAAAGAAAACAGATATATTCACATTTAACGCCTGTGCAATTCGCTCCAAGTCACCAGCCTGTATCTGATTTAAACGAATACACCGATGGAGGTTAGGTTCAGACATTCCAATATCCTTAGCAAGTTGCTTCACACCACCCTCACGAATTTCACAATAATTTTTAATCATCTGTAAGTTCATAGAAATCAGCATTTTACGTTAATAATACGATTAAATGTGATAGTATAATAACATTTATTAACTATCATATCTTATCGTTTACAATTATATTTAATATCTTTGCATCGTAAAGTTACTAAAAAGTAATCATAATAACAAGAAAATGGAAGTAAAAAGACTACAGACGGCATCATTATCCGATGCTTTGAAGCAGATGACAGTTGGCGAGACATGTCTTTCTCCCGACGGATATTCACACAGGACGGTAATAAAGACCTGTTGTGAACTCAAAACCGAAGGTTACATCTTCAGCACCACCACCAAGACTGGTGAGCAGTTTATAACACGCATCAAATAACCACTATGCAAACTAAAACTCCCTGCCTCGGTTGCCCAGACTCACGCAACCAACTGAATGGGGTCTATTGCAAGATACTAAAGAGATACGTTGAGCATTGTCGCATTAAGCCATGCCAACAAAATAATGAACTTAAAACATAGATTTATGAAAGAACTTATCACAATCCTCTACGGACAGGAGATAGAGGAATTCAAGGGTTTCACTTTGAAACAGAAGCTGGCTTACATCTACTTCGTTGTAAGTTTCGCACTATTCCTGCTCTGCGCTTGCTGCAACAGCATCGTTGCAATACTCGTTGCGCTCGTGAATATGCTTATTGCCTTAGCCGTCGCATTTGAGCACATACCAAACTTTAACAAGGAGGAAGAGTAATGGACAAGACAACCATCAAGCAATTAAAGCGTGACCAGTTCTTCACTCTCAATCCAGTTGAGGAGCCGAAGGAGAGCCAAGTATGGGTGCGTGGCGACTATGACAGAAGCACAAAGAAGTACGAGTGCAGCAAGTTTGAAGACATCTGTCACTTCCGAGAGTTCAAAGGTGACAAGGTGGTATATACCGACTTCATATTTTAGCCCATGATGCAGATACAATTTCCCGACCGCATGGTTTCCTACGATACCTTTATGGCAGACCTATCCAATCGCATAGCCGAAAGGATAGTAGCCATAAAGCAGGAGCCAGAGGTTATCTCTCAACGAATGGCGTACCGACAATACGGACGTGCCAATGTGCAGCGTTGGGTACGCCAAAACAAAGTTCATCCTTGCAAGCGTGTTGGCATGATGGAATACACCACTGCAGAGCTGCGCAAGGCACAATCTAACCAACAAGACTATTTCAAATAAATATGAACAAGAATATTAACATAGAGGAAATTCTAAAGGATTGTCCAAAAGACTGGACAATTTACGATTTTGAAATCAGAAGATGGACTAAAGAGTTCGGCAACATAAGAAAAGTCCTTCAAAAATCTGCGAATTTTGTACGCTGGTACACACCTACCAAAAGGATATTGAACCTCCTGCCACCTGTACGGGATGGCTATTTTCTGTGTACGTTTATTCTTAAGTTTGAGCATCGTGAAAAACCAACGTTTTTCCTCGGATATTACAAAAAGGACGGATGCTACGATGTTCTTGACTACAGTCATAAAGGCTTCTGTTGTCAACGCGAAGACTACAAAGGTGATGAAGACGTGGAAAAGATATTCCTGCAATTGGCAAAATCTACAAAAGAAGCACACTATATAAAAGCAAGTCGAAAACTCGCAAAAGTATTCATCGACAATGTATATAGTGCAGAAACCAAACGTTTAATCACTCTCCCTCTTCCCCCAAATAGACATAAGATATGAAGAAAAAAGTATTGAAGTTGACCCTCAAAAGAAAATGGTACAATCTCATTGCGATTGGTGCCAAGCGAGAAGAATATCGTGAAATCAAAGAATACTGGTTGAAGCGAATGTTTGATGTTCAAAGTCCGATGATTGCAAAATATAGCTTCGGTGATGTAGGATTGACACCTAAGGATTATACACATGTTCAATTTCGCCTCGGCTATAAAAAGGATGCGCCAACTATGGAGTTTCAAATAACTGATATAGACATTGACAAAGGAAACGAAAAGATGGGAGCACCTATAGATAAAGACGTGATTATCATCAAGTTCAAATAATAAATACAATTCAATTATGATTGACAGGAAGGAAATACAAGAAGCAGCAGCCAGCAAGTTTAATCCTACCGTAGGAGGTTTGGCTAATACTACCGAACGAATTGCCTTTGAAAAAGGTGTTGATTGGTTCAAGCACGCCATTTGGCACGATCGAGACGAAGAGCCAACAGAAGACGGTTTAGTTCTTCAACATCTTTCCTATGATGGTAAGGAATACATTAGAGCCTACAACTGGGTACAAATGAAGAAGGAATGTATTGAAAAAGGAAAGAGGAAAGGAATCTCACAAGATGAAATTGACGAGTGGAGCCGTAATGTTTGGGCAAGAGACGGCAACTTCGACAACTGGTGTTATCTCAGCGATTTATTACCTACAAAATGACAGAAGAAAAACTGAAACAGACGTGCGAGGTAGAATGTCTCGACAACGGCTACCTGCTGCATGATATAGACGACGGCAGCAAAAGTGCAGCTATCTTCCACAAGATAAAGACCTTTGAAGAATATGACAAAAGGAAAACTAAAGAATAAAAATATGATAGATGAACAAGTAACAGCAGTAATGGAGTGTGAAGACCTCGACAATGCTTGCACTCTCTGCTACAATAAAGAGACAGACGCTCCTAAAAAGGAAGCAGCCTTGAAGATGAAAGGTCAGTTCGGCTACGACGAGATTATAAAGTTGTTTGGAAGAGCGTTCTATTCAGAAGTCAAATTCGGATTTGATTTCTTGTTGACAAACAAGTTGAAGATAACAATAACAATCGAAAAAGCAGAATAACTATGAGAAAGTTTCTAATAAACCTCCTCGGAGGTTACACCGAGAAGGAGTACATCGAGGCTAACCGCCACTCCTACAACGAGGGAGCATCGGAAGCGTTGCTCACGTTGAAGCTAAAGGCTGACATTCTCTACGGCATCCCTGCCGATGAATGGAGCAAGCAGATATACGAAGGCATTGTTGAACTCAAAAAACAATATGACGATGAATCTGACGAAAATCAAAAATGAGTGCTATGACGCAATGGTCGAAGCAATCAAGTCTGAGCTTAATGGCGAAGGTATTGACTGGGCATATAATGCCTGCGCTACGGTGGACACCAATGACGGATATATAGAGTTGGTAATCGACCACCATAACGATACTTCGGTTGTAATCGTCCATGACAATGGTAATGAGCACGACTGCCCTCTGCTATGTAAAGCTATTGAGGAAAACCTTCCCGACTGGGATGCAATAGAAGAAGAATGGCAGGAGGAAAACCCAGAAGAAGACGAGTATGAGGCTCACGGCTTCAGAGACGAAGCCGACTATCTCAACTGGAAGTACGGATAGGCGATTTTCTTTTTTACATACAATCTTTTTGTTTTGAGTTTGTTAGGTGGCTGCTCCGTCGGGAGACGAATGGTAGTCACCACATGGAAGGATAGTTCAACGGTAGAACAGCACTTATAGTTGCCATTTGCCATAATGAATAGCAGACACAGGTTCGACTCCTGCCCTTCCACAACAAGTAAGTTTAACACTTTAATCACTGTAATATGAGTAATATCGCATTAACGGTTGATACTATCAACCAACTAAAGCCACTCGAAGTGGTAGAGAACGAGACTGTAAAAGCACGTTTCATTCAGATCTACGACACTCTTTGGGGTGCAGGTACTGGTGAAGCTGCCTACGAACGTGAGAGTTTCTATTTCAACAACAAGCTCCGTGACGAAGAGAAGTTGCAGAAGGCTACAAGTTTCTCTGTCTTCACTTCATTCATCGACCTTGCCGTGTGTGGTCTTTCTTTGGAGCCTGGCACCCGTGCTCTCTGCTACCTGCAAGGACGCAATGCCTGCATCGGTTCTGACGCAAGCGGCAAGAAAATCTACGAAGGTCGCCTTACTCTTACCATCAGCGGATATGGCGAGTTGGTTTTGCGCACAAGAGCAGGTCAGATAAGACATGCCGATAACCCTGTCTTGGTGTACGAGGAGGATGAGTTTGCATTTGGCGACAAGGGAGGACAGAAGATTGTCGAATACATGTGCCACTTCCCACACAAGTCTAACCACATCGTTGCTGCCTTCCTACGCATTACTCGTGCCGACGGCTCTATTGACTACAAGGTCATGCTTGAAGAGGACTGGATGCGACTCATGGACTACTCGGGCAAGAACAATCGTCGTTGGGATGCTAACACTCGTCAGTGGATAGAGAAGCCCAACGAACTCTATCAGTCTAATCATGGCGGCATCGATACTGGATTCCTCGCTGCAAAGCTCATAAAGCACGCCTTCAGCACTTATCCGAAGATACGCATCGGCAAGGGCACAGAGCTTGAAAGCCTGCAGGACGACAACAAACAGCAGGAAGTTGACGACTTCTACGGTGTTGCTCCTGCAATGCCAGTAGACAATAATCCTGCTTTCGGAAATGCCGTCGACACTTCCGAGGGTATAACCATCGACCCTGCAAAGGCAGATGTACCAGAGCAGGGTGCCACCGATGATGATGGAGCGTTCTAACAATTTCTTTTTTCAATCATAATCGCAAGCGTCGCCTGTGCCTTGTGGCACGGGTGGCGCAACTTAAAACAAATTTCACATGAGTACTGAAGTAGCAATCATCAAGCGAGAGAATGTAGAACTTATTGCTTCTACAGCTCCACAAGCATATAGCGAGAACCAAGTGTCACGTCAGCGTTGCCTTGCAGCAGGTAACACTCTCCTTGCAACCATTCAGCAGCAGGGTATGAATGACGAACTCGACCAGCAGGCTGCATCATTCATCGAGAAGGCACGCAAGACTGTCAAGAAGATGTACGACAAGCGTAGCCCACTCACAAAGATGTTCGACGAGATACGCACCAACTTCACATCTATGGAGTCAGATGTAGACCCAACGAAGAAAGACTCCGTGCCTTACCAGCTCCAGCAGCTACGCAACGAGTTTGCAGTACAGAAGCGTAGACAAGAGGAAGAGCGTCGTCGTACTGCCATGATAGAGCAGCAGAAGCAAGCATCTATTGCAAAGTATCGCACCGACCTCGAAGAAGACTATCGTCGTGTGTTCAATGGTGTTCTGAACGGTTCTCTTAACAAGCTCATGGGCATCAATGCAGGCATAACCCTTGACAACATTCAACAGAGCAAGGAGACAATAACCAACTTCACCACCACTCTTGACGAGACTCCTTTCTCACGTTCAATGGTACTTCTGCCTACAAATGTCAGCAGCGAAGAACTTGCAAACATTCGTGCGTCTGTCCTCAACAGACTAATAGCCAACTTCCGTGAACTGTATTCTTCTCAAATCACTAAGGCAAAGCAGGAGTACATCACAATGCTGCCGTCTAAGGAAGCAGAGCTGAAGCGTGCAGCACAAGCAGCCAGCGATGAAGAAGCCGAGCGTATCAAGCGTGCAATCAAGGAACGTGAGGAGACCGAAGCTGCAAAGAAGGAGCAGGAACGCATTGAACGTGAGAAGAAGGAAGCTGCCGAACTCGAAATGAAGAAGCAACAGTCTGAAATGGGTGCTCTCTTCAACACGGCTTCTGTTAGCGTGCCGACCTATCAGCCGAAGACTGCCGTCAAGAAGAAGCTCGTATTGCTCAATCCCGAGGGCATCATGCCTGTACTCTCAATGTGGTGGACTGAGGAAGGCTGCAAGATGACGGTCGAAGAACTCACCAAGATGTTCAAGAAGCAGATAACCTACTGCGAGAAGCGTGCCAACGACAAGCAGAACTCCGTCACCATTGCCGACGAGTCTGTATCATACGAAGAAGAAGTTAAAGCTAAGTAACTATGGCTAATCACAATCCAGATGAATACTACAATCGCCCCGAGGTCTCCAACTCTGACCTAACAGAGTTGAAGCAGCTCTTGCACCCTCGTATGCAGTTTGGCGACAAGGAGGCGGCTTTCCGCTTTGGGTCACTGGTTGATGCTATCATCACCGAACCGTCAAGGGTAAACTATTATCTGCTAACTGTTGATGATGTTCAATACACCGAAGACGAGTTCTACCATGCCAAGCAGATGCACCAGGCACTACTGACGGAAGCAAAGCACGACCCCTTTCTTGCAAAGGTGCTCGAACTCTCCGACACTCAACGCTTCATGGTGAACAAGCAACAGCGGTTCGAGTATGGTAGCTTTCCTTTCTGCCTTGACACTCGCTGCAAGTGGGACTGGTGGTTACCGATGGCTGGCTTCGGTGGTGACTTGAAGACAACCTTCGCATCATCACAAAAGCAGTTCGAGGAGGCTGTCGACTTCTTCGACTGGGATAGAAGCCGTGCATGGTACATGGACATCGCACACTCTGACCGTGATTTCATCTACGCTATCAGCAAGAAGAACGGACTCGTCTTCAAGAAGTACATTGAACGTGGCGACGCTAACTATAATCGTGGACGTGAGAAGTACGAAGAACTGGCGTTCCATTACTGGTGTCTAAATCTCTAACGAATATGGATATATACTGCCGTGTCACTGACATAGGACTCATACCAATGTATGACAGCGACCTTGACGAGAAGCACCGACTTCGCATTGGAGACAACGTGCTTTGCACTATCAAGCGTCCTCGCAACTACGAGTTTCACAAAAAGTATTTCGCTCTGCTTAGACTCACCGTTGCCAACCTTCCGCACCTCATTCAACAGCAAATGCAGATATTCACAGAAGAAGACCTGCTCGATTGTCTGAAGATTGACCTCGGACTATTCACCACACGCTGGCATGGTGGAAGACAGATTGTAAAGACTGGCTCCATCAGCTTTGCCAAAATGGACAATACAGAGTTTGAAAAGTTCTTTTCTCGCTCGGTTGATGCCATTCTGCGTATCTATCTCCGTGGCACGGACAGGCAGGCTCTTATCGAAGAAGTTGAAAACTACAAGTAACATGATATACTCACTCAATGGAAGTCTTAGATACATTCCAGACAGTAAAAACAGAATAAACAATGGCAAGTACAGAATTAAACCACCATCTTCGCATTCAGCCGTACCCTTACCAAGTGGAAGGAATAAAGTACGGTCTCGAAAAAAGAAGACTGTTCATCGGGGATGAACCAGGACTTGGAAAGACGCTCCAGTCTATCGGCATCGTCGATACTGCCAACGCTTACCCTTGCCTTGTCATTTGTCCTTCATCGCTCAAAATCAACTGGCAAAGGGAATTTGAGAAGTTCACGGATAAGAAAGCTCTCGTCCTCGACAACTCCACACGCACCACATGGTCGTATCTCCTGCAAATGGGTATGCACCACGTTGCAATCGTCAATTACGAGTCGCTGCGCAAATATTTCGTGTGGGACATCAAAGGTGGCAAGAACTTCCGACTGAAAGATGTGGTATTCTGCCCACAGATTAAGCAGTTCCGTTCTGTTATCATCGACGAGTCGCACCGTGTAAAAGACCCATCGGCACAACAGACTATCTTCACTAAAGGCATCTGCACTGGCAAAGACTGGGTGATAATGCTCTCGGGTACGCCAGTTGTAAACCGACCAGAAGACCTTGTTGCACAACTCTCCATAATGGGACGGCTAAATGAGTTTGGCGGCAAAAGTCAGTTTCTCGCTGAGTATGGCGAAGGCGAAAACCTCTCAACCCTTAGCCAACGTCTCTACTCCAAGTGCATGATCCGAAGAGAAAAGGCAAAGGTGCTTACACAACTTCCCCCTAAAACACGCTGCGACCTCTATGTTGACATCAGCAATCGGGAGGAGTACGACCTTGCTGCCAACGACCTTGCAGAGTATCTGCGCACATACAAGGAGTGTACCGACCATGAGATACGTCGCAAGATGCGCATGGAGGCTCTTGTTAGGTTCATGACGTTGCGTTCTCTATCCGCAAAGGGTAAGGTCAAGCAGGCTATCGACTTCGTGCGTGTCTTCCTCGACTCGGGCAAACCGCTTATTCTCTTTTGCTCCTTGCATGAGATTGTGGACGAACTTAAAAAGGCGTTTCCAAAAGCGGTTACGGTTACGGGGCGTGACTCTGCTGTTAGCAAACAAGCTGCCGTAGATAGTTTCCAAAGCGGACACAGCAACCTCATCATCTGTTCCATCAAGGCTGCTGGTGTTGGTCTCACACTCACGGCATCATCAAATGTTGCTTTCGTGGAGCTTGCTTGGACGTATGCCGACTGCTGTCAATGCGAAGACCGCGCCCACCGCATCGGGCAGAAGGACAACGTAACGTGTTATTATTTGTTGGGACGTGGCACCATCGACCACGCACTCTACAAAATCATCCACAAGAAGAAGTCTATCGCTAATGAGATTATGGCTTCATCGGATGATATACCAGAAGACGAACAATATTTTAACGAGTTAATAAACGAATTTTTACAACCAAATTTATTTCAAAAGTAATAGTGTATGCTCCATCCTACCCCCCCCGAAGGCTCATACGTCGATTCTAACGGCAAACGCTGGATAACACTCGACATTGACATCATGGTCAATCATGGCGAACGCTTCTTCTGTACATTCCGCTACACGGCACCAGTAACTTTCGATTACGAAATTGGCTGGCTCACCATGCTTGACAATCTGCAAGACGTACTCTATAAGCGGTACACGTCGCTTCAGCATAGAGACGATGTACGAATAATTTTAGGCGACGCAAAAGTAGTAAAACATACAAATAACAAATTTAATTCTATTCAAAATGACAAAGTTAGAAATTGCAAGAGAGTTGGCAGAACGCAAAGACATGCCACTCGCTGACGCTATCAAAGCGGTTGATGGTGTCATTGACATCATGAAGGATGCGTTCAAGAACGGACGCAATGTGTATCTCCGTGGCTTAGGTTCCTTCGTTATCAAGGAGCGCAAGGAGAAGACAGGACGCAATCCACGAACTGGAGAAGTTATCATCATACCTGCACACAAGGAGGTAAAGTTCAATCAATCACAATCACTCATCGTTAAACAGTAATCATTATGGGATTAATAACAGCAACATTTTTTGAGTGTGGTGTACGCTATGAGCGCACCACCGAAGAAGGCACAACAAAGAAGGTAAATGAACTCTACATCGTAGACGCACTCACATTCACCGAAGCCGAGTCACGTATCACAGAAGAAATGCAGCCTTTCGTCAGTGGCGATTTCGATGTAATGACACTAAAGCGCACTCGTTATTCTGAGTACGACAACAGCGAGGGTGATAAGTACTACAAGGCTAAAATCATGTTCATCACTCTCGACGAGAAGACTGGCAAGGAGAAGCGCACAGCCGTCTACTGGCTTGTTCCTGCCAACGACATAGGTGAAGCTCGCAAGAAGGTTGTTGACGCATTTGCAAACACAACTCTTGACTACGAGATTGCCACGCTCGACGAGACAAAGTATTTTGATGTGTTCTTGCACGACACTAATCATTCAGCCGAAAAGACGGACTAATGGGAATGTCGCTCGAACAGATGCGAGAGCTTGCCAACAATGGCGTGAAGCAGCGACGCAAACAACATGATGAAGAACATCAGATACAAGTTGCTTGCGTCCGCTGGTTCCGCCTTCAGTACTCTAAACTTAGCCTCAACCTATTTGCCGTACCAAATGGTGGGCGGAGAGACAAGGTTACGGCTGGCAAACTCAAAGCTGAAGGGGTGGTAGCTGGTGTCGCTGACTTACTTTTGCTCGTGCCATCGGGATGCTTCCACGGTCTTGCAATAGAAATGAAGACTCGCATCGGTCGGCAACGGGACTCGCAAAAGGAATGGCAGGAGTACATTCAGAAGCAAGGCTACAAATACGTTGTCTGCCGTTCGCTCGACGACTTTATGAGTGAAGTGAAACACTACCTCCCAACTTGTAAATAACATTACTAACACCATTAATAAGTTTCTATGAACTATTTCTCCCACGACAGCAATGCTCGTAACGACGAGCGCATCATCCGACTTCGCATGAAATACGGAGCTGCTGGGTATGGTGTATTCTTCATGGTGCTGGAGCGGATGCGTGACGCTACGGGATACATGTGCGCCACCGACTATAATGCCATATCCTACGACCTGCGTGTTGATGCTGAACTTATCCGTGCCGTCGTTGAAGACTTTGAGCTGTTCAAGTTCACCGACGATCACGCTTTCTTCTATTCGTCGTCTATGCTTAGACGCATGAAGCTGAAGGACGAGGTGAGCCGCAAAAGGTCTGAGGCAGGCAAACGTGGTGGAAGACCAAGAAAACCAAAGGTGATACCGTCCGCTCCAGAGTCCGATAAGCCTGCCAAGAACTCTTCACCTCCTGCTGACACTCAAGCCGACATCAAAGCTCTCATCGGTGAATATGAGCAGGAGTGTATGTGCATGAAGTTCCACATCAACCAGGCTGAACTCTCTAAACGTTACGCTCAGTTCATTCTCGACTGCCAATGTAGGCAGACAGAGCATAATGACCGACGAGACGCTATTAATCATTTTAACGACTGGCTGAGGATTGTACTCGAAGCCGAAACAAGAAAAGCAAATGAACAATCAGAAAGAACAAGTCAAGCGAATAAACGTAGAGGTGTTCAAGCAACAACTTCTCAACCGCAAGACTACAGCGGAGCGTTTTAGATTGCCGTGGCAATATGAAGCGTCAGTCGATGCTATCACAGCAGCTTACAAGGCTAATGTGGAGTTCAGACACAGCATTTATCAAGACGACATTGCCACACAAGAGCATATCAAGGCTGCGGCACGGTGGCTCACTGCCGAGTGTCCTAAGTTCGGTATGCTTCTTTGTGGGCAGTGTGGCAATGGCAAGACTACATTGTCACATGCCATTCGTGACCTCGTATCGTGGATTTACAGACACGATTACAGCAACGATGGCTTATACATCAAGCAGGTGGATGCAAGGGAGATATGCGACGCTGCAAAGAACGATTACAAGACGTACAAAGGTCTTTGCTCACAGCTCATGCTCTCCATCGACGATTTGGGCGTGGAGCCATCGGAAGTGCTCGACTATGGCAACGTGTTAAGCCCTGTCATCGAACTGTTGAGTCGTCGCTATAACGCACAGCTCTTCACTATTGTCACCACCAACCTAACACCGAAACAAATTCGAGAACACTATGGCGAACGCATCGCTGACCGTTTCAACGAAATGTTTGAACGTATCGTGTTCGAGAACTCAACATACAGAACATTATAAACCATTCAATTATAAACAACATGAAAGAAACAAAAACAATTCAGATTGAAGTGCCTGCTGACAAGAAGGCAGAGTGGCAGGAAGTAAGCGGCAAGACCGTCCTCGTAATGGTTGACGAGAAGGACAACCGACCAGTAACCGAGCGCATAAAGACTTTCGAGGATGCCTGCAACGAACTGGGTGCAGACCATCCTATGGTGTCTGTCTACGATGCTTTGGTCACCAGAGCTAACGGTGAGCAGTCGCTTGCAGAATGGATGGGCAAGGACGTTGTAGCTTTCCTAAAGCTGCGCATCATTACTGAAGCTCTCAATGAGGGCTGGCACCCGAAGTTCACTGAAGACGAATATCGCTACTATCCCTGGTTCTACATCTACACAAAGGAAGAGTACGACAACTTCTATGAGGAGGAAAAGCGTCGCTGTGTCGGGCGTGCGAACAACAATGCGAATGCGCATGGCGGTCTCGTCTATGCGAACGCGAAATACGCCTCGTCGGGCTCGAATACGAGTCACGGTGCGCGTCTTGCCTTCTCAAACAGAGACTTGGCAAAGTATGCAGGCAAGCAGTTCATTGACATTTGGACTGATTTCGTCTTCGACATCAGCAACAACGAAAAATAAAAAGGAAAACAAAGGAGATGTAAACAATGGCAACAATATATAAAGACGTTGAAGTAGAAGTACGGCTCGACACAGATGAGATATGGGAAGAAGTGCTTGATGAAATGTCTACTAAAGATATAGAGGATTATCTAAAGGAGCGACGCAAAAAAGAAATACCCACTATCACAATGGACGAAGCAGAGAGTGCATTGCTTAACATAGCTCAGTTAAGGCTTTCTCGTAATCTGTTGTGCTGCAAAGACCGTGTCAAGGATGTTATTAACGAAATAATGAACGAGTTATGGTGGTGGTAAATATTCCTTCTCATAACAAACAATAAATAAAGCAACTCACAAAGTCAAATTCTCTATTTTTGCAAACGACACCATGCACAGTATTCTGAACATAACTCGTCGCCCAGATGTCACGTTCTATCCAAATGGGCGTATCGACATCACCTCACGAATTGCAAAGGTGCTCAATCTATGCGAGGGCGATGTCATTGACATTGCCGTTAATGGATGCGAGTATCAGCTATATGTAAAACATAAGGCTAACTCCTACGTCGGCTCACACGAAGCAACTGTAAGACCTTCCAAAACTGGAAGCCGTAATTTCAGATGCTATTCCAAACGTCTCGCGCATGTTATGATGCGGACACAAGGCTACGGCTTTAATGACGTGCTTCGAGTACCTGCTGGCGAGTGTATGACGTTCAACAACTACGGCTGCATGGTGTCGCTTATTACGAAAATCAATCTTCAAAAATAAGTAACGTATGATAAAGGAAATAAAGTATGGAGGCTACACGGTCTCACCTTCCGACTACGACTCGCCAGATGGCGACCTCGCTTTGTCTTTCAATCTCGTTCAAAAGAATGGGGAGTTGCATGGCATGCACACTCCCTCCACTATTGGCTCCTTACAAGAGGGTGAGGAGTTGATTTTCATACACACGGTTAATGACAACACTAAGTTCCTCATCATCAAGAAGGATAAATCACTATACTACGGCAAGTTGGGCAATGCTTCTCGCACTCTCATCAAGACGTATGATGTGGACACTATCAAGTGTACTGCCACTGGCAATGTGTTGTGCGTCTATGGAGCCGACTCCTTAGACCATTTTGTTTATCTGCGTGGCAAGTACCGTCCTTTCAGTACTGACGACTATGCAGTTACTCTGCAGTTCGGTCTCGATTCGTTAATACGCACTCAATCGCAAGTGATTAACAGCGTGCTCAAAGACTCTAACGGTTCATCCGTGGCTACATGGGAGAATGTTGTATCGCAAGCCTATGAGGTAGGATATGGAGGTGTATCGGTAGCATGTAATCTTTCCAAAGGTGTTGTTTATAGAATAAAAGTTGCAAGAAAGACGGCTACATCTACAATGTATTTCAATATAACACTCTATGATGCCGATGGTAAATGGTATGCACTGGATGCAGGTATAGTCGGAAGTGATTTTGAATTCACCCCAACAATGGACGTTGTGCGAATTTACGTTTCATTTCGTGCTAACTCCCAGGATGGTCCACTCTGGAACGGAAAACATGTAGGTACGATCATGGTTGATAAGCAGGTGGATGTTATACAGCCAAGTGGCACATATCTCTACAACGCCATCGAGAGTGCTAATAATGCGTTGCTTGGTCTTGCAAACACATTGCTCGCCAACTGTCGAGATGGCAACAGATTTGCGTTACCGTTCTTTGTCCGCTATGGTTTCAGAATGATTACTGGAGACATTATTACGGTGTCACCGCCTATTCTCATGGAGCCTAACACGGAGGTTACGCCTGTTATAGAATTGAGCGAATTGAAGAAAGTCAACAGCGAGAGCATCTATTACAATGCGCTCGTCACGGCAAAGGCATATAGTTCCAAACTTATGTATCGTGTCAAGGATAAGGTGAAGCTGCAAAACCTTCTTGACATGGAAGACCTTGTAGACACTCTTGTTATTGCAGTGTCTGACCCTATCTATCTATATAAGGAGGGCGCATCGCTCGAAGAGTGTAGGCAGAATATCTATGTTACCAACTCGGCTCCTGCCAACAAGACCTATTCGCTCAGTGGTATCAAGACCATTACAAGCACAGCTACAAGTTATCTCACGCTTCCTCACTTTGATAGCTATGAAGAGAAGGTGTCGGGTGTGTCTGCCTTCAAAATCATTAAAGAAATCAAGAAGGATGAAATATCCATGAATGACAACTTTGTGGATGTGCCTTTGGATGCCGAGGTACTCAAAGGCTTGTCGGGTAATACATCACTTCTGGCTGACAATACAGAAAACCTTGCCACATACAACGCTAAATATGCCATGTCTTACAACCAGCGTGAGCATTGGGTGGGTGTCATTGAGAGCGAGTTTGTCGGCTTCGACCTCGATGCCATGTGTGGTTTCGTGCAGACGCAAGAGCATGACGCAAACTACAAGGTGGGCATTGAGCAGCGTGAAAGCGAAGCTCTGCAATACGCTGTAAGGGGTAAAAACATTCAGTCCTCGGCTAACAGACGTTGGTTCTTCTATACCAATTCTAAAGCCGTTGAAACTACTATTTACGAGAATGGCAAACAATACAAATACGAATTGCAGGCGCATCCCTTCCTCAAAGGCGCATACCGATTTGGCGACCCTGTGGCAACTGGCGACGACACCGACAATGGATTGTCGCTTCCTCGCTCTGTTATTTCTACCAACAAGGACAATATGGTGTTTGTGTCGGTGCAGGGCAACCCAATAATGATTGAGCAGCGTGTGCGTGTCGGTGACGGCATAGTGTATGCTGCTGCGTCTAACACTCGTCCTATCACTCGCAACCAGTTCGGACAATCGCCTCTGTACATCTTTTCGTCAGATGGTATCTGGGCAATGGAGGTGGCGAACGACGGTAGCTATTCGGTACGTCAGTCTGTTTCTCGTGATGTCTGCAACAACATCAAGAGCATTACACCAATAGACAGTGCCGTGCTCTTCACTACCGAACGTGGCATTATGATGCTTTCGGGCACCGATACTCAGTGCATATCTGAGCCTATCAACACGAACACTCCATTCAACATCTTGTCACTCGGTAATACGTTAAGTTCATACCTCGCTGACAATGATTATAAGATGTTAGACATTGTGCCGTTTTCGACGTTTATTCGCAACTGCCAAATCATTTACGATTATGTAGACCAGTTGCTGATAGTCTTCAGCGAAAAGTGCGGATATGCTTATGTCTATTCTATTGAGGAGAAAAAGTGGAGCCTCATCGAGTCGAAGCTGCTCTACGCTGTCAACTCTTATCCCGAAGCATGGGCGGTTGAGAAGGATAAGGAGACATTGAGCATCGTCAACTTCTCTGACGTGGCTATTGACAACACTCCAGTAAAGGGGATGCTTGTCTCTCGTCCGCTCAAACTCGAAGCTCCAGACGTTTTGAAGACTATCGACACGGTGATCCAAAGAGGTATGTTCCGAAGAGGACACATCAAGTCGATATTGTTTGGCTCTCGGGATTTGTTCAACTGGCAGTTGGTCTATTCGTCCACCGACCATTACTTGCGTGGCTTCCGTGGATCGCCTTACAAGTATTTCCGCATAGTCCTGATATGCGACATCTTACCCGATGAGTCGTTGTATGGTGCTTCCATACAGTTCCAGCTTCGTCTCGTCAACCATCCACGATAACAAACAAAAAGAGAGCACCATTACGGTTGCTCTCTTTTTGTGTTCGTTAGAATGGGGTCTGTGTTCTTCTTACTCTCTTGGTTCTGAAGTTCACGGCTTCCTTCATCGCTTCAAGCATTTCTTGCTCTTTCTCTTTCCACCTCGGTGCCGATGGGGGATTGGTTATGCTCATCCAGTCTGCCAACACACGACACACCATGTACTCATGTATGTATCTCACAAGCAAGGTTACCGTGGTCTTGCTGTAAGCGTCGGGTACAAGCAACTGTATCTCGTAATCCTGCGACTTGGTTTCTTCGGACTTCTCGTTGGTAAACACCTCGTCGCTTCCTTCGTCGGCTGGTGGCTCCTCGTCGTAGACAACTGTGGGCATGTTGTCCATTTCTGTCACTTGCTCCACATCTTGTTTTGTGTATGGGAAAAGAGCCTCTACACTCTCTGCATAGGCAAGGTCAAGCACTTTTGTCACCCTGTCAATATTGCCTGTCTCGCCAATGTCCTGCACTTGGTGACGGTCGTGTTCCGTGTTCACCTGCATAACATCGCCCTCAACGTAGGCATAGTTCTTGATGTCATACAGCAGCTCACTACGTTTGAAAAGCAGCTTCACGGTCTTGGTGCGTGCCGTCAGTCCTGTGCTGTTGTAACGGTTCTCGTCCATGTCTTACGCCACGGTAGTGCGTGTCGGACGGCTGCGCTTGTTGGCTGCTTCACGCAACTGCTCAAGGTTGGCGGCAGCAAGGGTGATGTAGTCGCCTGCGTCGTTCTTGTTCGTGATGGTGAACCAGTCGCCAATGGCACTGTTCACAAGATACTGATGCAATGCCGAGCTGATAGTGTCGTTACCTGCACTGTTGTAGTTCGGGGGCATGTTCAGAGATATGGTGAGGTTGCTGGTGGCACTCAGCAGCTTGTCGTTGGCACTGGTGCCAGTCTCGTTGATGAACTCGCTTAGCTTGGTCTTCAAGTTAGCGAAGGCATTGCCGATGGAGCGCAATATTTGGTTTGCGTTCTCGTCGTCATCATTGGCTTGCATGTTTGCTACCTCCTCATGGTTCGTGCCGTTGTTACGACTTCTGCCTGTAAGATAGGTCTTGTTCTGTACGTCGTAGATAAGCTCCGACATATACAGAGTGATTGAAATAGTTTTCTTTGCCATTTCTATATTATGTTATTGGTTATACTCTCATTCAGAACAGACGGTAGCCGAAGGTTACACCCAACGTCGGCTGTACCTCGCCTTTCACATTCACGCCTGCTCCAACACCTACTACGCATCCCCATCGTCGTCGCTTCTTCTCTATGTATAGAGTCTTGGTCACGATGTCGGTGCGTCTGAATATATTGATACTGTCAAGGTGTGGCTCATAACCGCTTACCCATGCTGTGTATTCGTCACCTTCATACTTCTTCTGCACTATTGGGATTATCACTGCTGCGCTGTCATTAGGAGGCTGGAATACTTTGTCGGGTGATGTGTCGTTAACAACAAGTTCCTGGTGATGCTCGTCGGCACTGCCTTCTCGCTTCTCCTTTGCAGTCGGCAACCAACGCACAATGTAATCCGTTGTTGTGCTGTCATTCGCCACTGGGGATGCAATATACACTGTGTCCCATTTGGTGATGGTGGTCTGCTTCTCTTCCGTCACATTGCCTACGGCATGGTCTAAGACAAATGCTCCTACAACGTAACCTAAGATAAAGCCGAAGAGCACCACTATCAACATTACAAAGAAGTCGCCTAACTTTTTCTTTTCCATAATGCTTCGTGTTTATTGTTTGATGAAGTTTAAGATGCCGTCTCGGTGAAGAGCAACAATACTTTGTTTGCCTTTCTCGCTGAGGAGAAATGACACGTCACGTTTGTTGTCCATGAAAAGGTTTTCTGTCAGAACGGCTGCACATGCGGTATGCTTCAGCACAAAGAAGTCTGCCTCCATATCCTTGTCGCCATCGCTCTTGTCGGTACGGATAGGGGTCTGCTTGCTGCTATACGACCCGTCCTTCTTGCCTTCCTCCATGATTTCGGCATAACCGCTCAGATGTTTCTCAGCTGCTTCATACAGACGTTCTGCAAGGGTGTCGCTAACAGTTGTACCCTTACTGGTGTAGGCACACCAACCGCCTGCAAGCATCCACTTGCCTTCTCCGCCTGCTGCATTGACGTGTATCGAAACGTACAGGCACTTGTCTTTGCCATACTTCTTGCAGAGATTGTTCACATAGCTGCAGCGTAGACGCAACTCCTGCTGTTGGGGAAGGGGAACAATGTCCTCGGGCATGTCTACATACACTACACAACCTCTGGCTTCCAAAGCGGTGCGCAGTCGGTTCACTATCTCTCGACTGTAACGATACTCTTCCAGCGAATTGTCGGGGCTACGTTTGCCACCAACATTCTTACCGTGTGCTGTTCCTAAGATTACTACTTTCATGATTTTGGTAATTTATGGTTTGAATAAAATTTTATGCAGTAGGGGTGTGGTTATGTCGGCACTACACGAGTGGGCTTCTTGCGGTAGTATATCTTCCGCATAACATCGTCTATGGCTCCAACAGCATCTGTGCCGTAGCTCTCGCTCTCACTTTTGTTCGTGAACTTGTACCACTTCGACACTATCATTGCAACGAAGTAGGAGAACAGGGAGGTGCCGATGCTGCCGTTCAACGACTCGTCATAGCTGTTGCTCAACTCCAGCTTCACAACGTAGTTCTTGTCAAGTTCCACACCATGACTCACGGGCTGGTCGCTTACAGACACCAAGAAGGGTTTGAACTGCTCCGTCGCCCCGTTGCAAGCCTCAACCCAAAAGCGTTCAAGCATCATGCGGTCGTCGTCAGTAGTGAAGATGCGGTCGTAGGCTGTTGCGTCGCCTTGCATCTTCTGACCTGTGTACGAGGTGGTCTTTGCCACCTCGTCATACACGTTTGCTTTGTTTACTGTCAGTTCTATTGTCTTCATAATGCAAATTTAATGGTTGTCACACGCTCTTTACTTTTATTTATTTCTTCGATAGGTATTCGGCAATGGCTTCAGCTATCTCCTTCGGGTCGCTTCGGTGCGCTGCTATGGCTTTGGCAAGTGCGCCTACTTCCTTCATTTCCCTGCTCTCCTTTGCGTCCGCTGGCTCCATGATGCTCTTTATCTCAATGGTAGCAACAAAGAGCACGGCTATCAGCGTGAACAAGGGGAACGTGTACAGAGTCCAGGAGTTGAAGATATGCAGGAACACGAAGCCTGCTATCTGAACGGCATCCAGTACCATCATGGCAAGGATGGCGTTGTAGTATCTCGATAGCTTCTGTATCGTGCGTTGCATCTTGTCGCTCCGTATGCGGTCGCCTCGCGTGTGCGCCTTTCTGATACCTGCCCAAAAATCAAGGGCGATAAAGAAGAGTGGTGTGATAAGCAGTCCAACCATAAGGAACATCACCACTATCAACTGTTCTGAAATTGTGTAGCTCATAGGTTTAACGTATTAATAGTTTTGTAACACTACCGAGGGCTGCACCTAATACGGTAAGTCCCCAGTCTATCCAGTCCCATTCTCCTCCCCAGCTCTTGTCCTTAAACTCCAGCGACGAGGCTGCAATAACACCTGCATATATGCCGCAGTATGCGCTGTCCGAACACACTCCGATAGCATAGCCGCCTGCAAGGTGTCTTAAACGGTTGCTCTGTTTGAGCCATGCAAAAATCTTTTTCATAAATAATAGGTTTGGGTTTAACAATCTTCTAACAGTTTCTCGTAGTCTACGCTGTCTTTCTCTTGCCAGCCTGCTTCTATGCACGCATTGACGTGACACACCATGCCTTGATAGAAAGCGTCGAGTTCTTCCTCGGTGTTCAAGCTGATCACCGTTGATGAGGTCTCTCCTTCAGCAATGTTGTCGTACACTCGTATCTTGACTGGAAGGTTCTTGCTGATATAAGCGTTTGTATAGTTACGCTGATTGGCATCACTAAGCCACACTTGTTTACCTGCCCACTCGTAGCCACTGACAATCTTTGCGTCGGTCAGTCCGTTCACATGAGCTTCTATCACTTCACGCAGTTCACTTACACTTGGCTTGTGGTCAAACCTCGCACGGTAGTTGTAGCCGTTACCATTCTCCTCACCATAACCGAAGAAGAGAATGTAGCTTCTTGACGACACTCTCACTACTCCGTCCTGCCGTTCTTTCGCTCCAAAAATCTTTTCCATTGCCTTTCGTTTTTATGGGTTACTAATTGAAGGTGTAGCGCACGCCCTTGACGAAACTCTCCATGCCTATGGTGGTACCAAAAGGCAACACCTTTCGTTCTTTAGCTGCACGAAGAAATTGCAACTGACGTTTGTCCGATGTGAAATACTTGGCTTTCGTGCCATTGTCAAACTGGAATTGTACCAGTGTGCGGTTTCCGTTCTCTGTGGGTACATCTTCCTCAAAGTCAAGTATGACGATGTGAAGGTTTACCAGAGTGCCAAGTTTTACTCGCTCGCCAACAAATTGCTTTTTGCCGTCTTCGGGTTGATACACCAAACCGAGGTTCTTAAACTCTTCCATGTCAATCTTCTTATTAAGTATCGTCTTCATTAAGTGGCGACAGTCGCCCCACTTCGCCATGCCGTAGAAACTACCAATGAGCTGCACCCTGCGTTTCCTGCTCTTTACTTCGTGCATTTTCTTCGCAAACTTATGCTTCGTGCGTTTCCTCACGCGAGCACGCTGACCGTCATACACAAAACCGAGAAAGTCCAGACCTTCCGACAATGGGCGCACAGCCTCATCTGGTTTTATCGTCAGACCTATCTCGCTTGTCTTATCGTGTATCTTGTCGCGTATCTTCCAGAGCATCCGCTTGTCAACATGCAATACTACTATGTCGTCGCAGTAACGGTAATAGTAGCGCACATGGTATTTCTCCTTCAACATGTGGTCGAGTGCCGACAGAAGGATATTGCCGTAGCACTGGCTGCTCCTAAGTCCTATTGACAGACCATGATCCATTAACTCGATGAAGTTGTCAAGCATTGGCAGCAGAATTGGGTCTTTGATATGACGACGTATCTCTGCCTTCATCGTCTCTTGGTCTATGCTCTCATAGAACTTCTTGATGTCGCACTTGTAGTAGTAGCAGGTGTTCTCCTTGTCTCGCTGTATGTCGCTCCTCACCTTCCTAAAGAGCTTGTGCATACCGCGTCCCTTGATGCTTGCAGCACTCGTAGGGATAACAGTAGGATAAACGCGCGACTCTACTACGCGCATGATTGCGTTGCAGCCGATACGTTCCACTACAGGAGGTGACTGAACTTTCCGTTTCTTCGGTCCGTCCTCCACCTCAAACTCCTCGAACCGCGTAATCCTAAAGCTGCCGTCGCCGATGCACTTTGCCAGTTTCTTGATGATGTCTTCCTTCTGGCTGATGTAGTATTCCTTCGACCATTTGGGAAGGTCGCAGGTAACCTCGTCAAACGACGCTTCAAGATTACCGCGCTCGATGATTTCCTGTATAAGGTAGCCGTATCTTTTCATCGGCTCTGTTATTTTCTTCTCGTTCCGTGGTCGTTAAGACTTTCAATGCCGAAGCCCTACTCACCTATAATAGACCACACCCTTGTCATGTTTCCGCTTTCCAGCCTTGCGGCTGCTGTTGCCGAGGCTCAGTCCTCTCACCGTCTGCCTTGCCCATACATGAGCGGTGCAGTAGCAGTGATTTTTTCAGCTCCCAGAAGGTACGAGAGCGTTAGGGATAGTTGGCAAGACGCGCACCGTTATTCGTATTCGAATTCGACGCGGCGTTATTCGCGTTCGCATAGACGAGACCGCCATTCGCATTCGCATTGTTGTTCGCACGCCCGACACAGCGACGTCTGAGGACTTCCACCTTTTCGTTTCACGCGCACGGCTCCGTTTCCGCTTCTCGCTTCCGCTTGCCGTGTTGACGATACATTGATTATTGTTTTATTTGTTATTTAATGTTTTTTTGTTACTGTTATCTGCGCTTTTCCGCAGGTCGTTACCGTTCCCGTAGTTTCCACTTCGGGCTTTGCCACCGTGCCGTCAGCATCAGCTGGCGGTGTTAGCATTTAGGGCGGTCGCGTCTGCTTCGCAGCCGCCCTTTTACTATTCTTCATCATATTCTTCCAAGTTTGCTTCAATTTGTTTGTCAATCTCAGCGTCGTTGGTCAAAGTTCCAGAGAAGGCAAGACGCGCACCGTGACTCGAATACGAAAGCGACGCGGCGTAATTCGCGCTCGCATAGACGAGACCGCCAACCGCATTCGCATGATTGTTCGCACGCCCGACACAGCGACCAGAACTTGCGATGTACAATGTACCAGCGCAGAAGGACATTACATATTTGCTTGTATCGGTTGATACGCTGCTTGCTATGTAGTCGCAGAACCTGCCCATCTTCAGACGTGCTATGTTGTTGCCATTGTCTGTAGGATACTTCACCGTGCGCTCCGTATCTGTACGAGGGTCATAGATGTGTGCAATGCCGTTCACCGTGCCTGTCTGAGGACGCTTGTTTGCCTTCCACTCCTTGAACGTGCTGATGTTTACACCGATGAAGTCCATGATCTCCCAGTTACATGCAATCGCGCCTTCTACGTTCCACACCTTGTTAGTACCACTGTGCTGTCCGTATATGGTGTCCTTGCCAATCTTGTTCTTGTCGCCTGTGGTGTACTGCGAACCTGAACCAAAGCCGTAAACACTCTGGTCGTCGCGGTTGCCACACCAGCACAATGAAAGGATAGCAAGTATCTTCGATTGGTCGTAGCTGATAGAGTGATAACCCTTTCCTCTCACGCGGCAGAGGTTCAGCATGTCTTGATAGGTGTAGTTCATCGCACCAACAGGAACAGTTGAAGGGTTGCCCTCGCGGTCGTATGCCCATTCGTTGCTCGTTGTCTGCGTATTTGTACCTGTGCGTGTCTTCTTGCCAGAGATACTACGCGCTCTGGTAAGCTCGTCCATGCTCATGCCGTACATGCCGATGAGTTCTGACTTGTGTTCTACCCAGCCTGGCTCTATAGCCTCGATGTCGTCACTATCCACCGCAAATGCTTCAAGTGTCTGGTCTATTGTGTTGAGACAGGTGAAGAAGAAATACTTGGCTCTTGCTGGCACATTGCGGAAGATGTAGTCGCCGTCGGTAAAGTCAAGTGGTGAATTGGCTGTGCCTGTCACGGCAAGCAATGCCTTTTCAATCACAAGTCCGTCTGCATCTACGAACACACCGCCATACTGCGCATTGTTCATGCCGTAGTAGCGTACCTGCTTCATGTCGCTTACCTCGATGCGATATACTGACGTGCTCGCAACGGATGGCATCATGTCACTGGTGAGAGCAAAGCCTATGTTAACCGTACCGAGAGAAATGCCCACGTTGTTCTTGTAGAGCAATTCCGACAGCTTGCCGCTTATCTTCTTTGTCCATGAAGGCACTGGCTCCTCTGCACCGTAGTTCAGAAGGATATGCTTCTCCTGCACCTTGATGTCGTTGACACCCTTATACCAGAAGTGGCAGAACCTCGCGAAGGTGTCATAGCCTGCACCGAGACTGTCTGTGAAGTCGTAGTCGGTGTTGTTATGGTACTTCGTGTTGTCACTCACCTTCAGCAGCTGCATGGTGATCGCAGAACCGTCGCCGTTAGGAACACCCTGCACAGGCACACAATATCTGCGGATAGTCTTGATGTAGCCGCTTGGCACATAAGGCTTGCCGTACTTGTAGCCTGTCTTGTTGTCTTCGTTGGTGATGTTCTTTGGGTCGGTCTCCAAGTCGCTCATGGTGTACTGTGAGTAGAGGGCATTGTGAAGGTCAAGCTCTGGGAAGTAGCTTACAAACTTATTGTACTGATCCTGCTCTATCATGCGTGTCAAGATGTAGCGACCTGTCAGTCCGTCACACTTGTCGCGAAGCTCACTGCCGATACCCTTTGCGCCTGCGTCGATGAGCTGCTGCAAAATGGTTGTGTCACCTCTCACGTTGCCGAGGTCACAGCGTATCTCCTGTATGCCTGCACCGCCTGCTATGCTGTCTTTCAACAGCTGCATAACGTCAATGTTAGGACAGCCGCGAAGCTCGAAGCGTGTAACCGCACTCATGCCTCCTATGTTCAGACCGCCATTAGGATATGTCAGTAACGGTAGGTTCACAAACTGCAATGAGGTCATGGTCGAAGGAAGGTGAAGCACGCTGATAGGAGCACTCTCCGCAGGGGTGAAGGTCTTTAAGCTGCTGCCTTCGGCAAGCACTTCCTTTAGACGAGGGCAGTTCTTTGCACTCAACACGGCTATTTTCGTGTTTCGTATGTCGATACGTTTCAAGAACGGCATCGTTGGCAAGTTCAAGCCTGTCAGAAGTCCAGTGGTGTAGGCTGGGCTGTATGCTTCGCCTCCTACTATCAACTCTTCAAGCAACGTGCAATACTCCAGCGAGAAGCCGTCCGACTTCGGGGTACACTTGGAAATGTCGAGCTTTGCAAGTTTGCTGGCTCCGAAGATGTATATCATCTTACCGCTTTCTTGTGCATCGCTAACACGCATAGTATAGCTCTCGCCTGCAAGCAGGTGGCACGAGTCGGCACACATATCCGCTCTATCCTCACCAAGTCCGAAGAAGCCGTCTTGCGCTGCCGTGATGGTTATCTCTATCTTGCCCATCATACGAGCCTTGAATGGGTTTGTATAAAGGTCGCCTACTTGATACTGTCCGTCACAGTACTCGAAACGCTTGCGCTGATAGTCTGGAAGGTCGTCGAGACGAAGACCATGCAGGGCGTAGAAGTACTGGTCGGATGCTTTGGAGTTCTGAACATACTTGCGCTCACCATCGAATGATGAGATAACCTTTGCCCACTTCTCCAGTCGCTTTGTTACCCAGTAGTAGTAGCAACCGCTTGCGCTGAATGGCTTGATGTTGTTGTAGGTTACAGAGCGCATGGCTCCTGCTACTTGGCTTAGTGTAACGGTGCTGCTTCCTTCGTCGTCAAGCCAAAAGGCTCCTGCCTTGTAGGTCTGTTGGAACAACACGCTATCCCAGCCTTGATAGAGGTGGCTCGTGCGTGCATCCATATCCCAGGGAATGGTAAGTCCGCAGTCGTTGTCACTGCCGTCTACGCAGTCTCCGTCATACCAGTGGTTCAGATACATTCTTACTCGTCCGTCGGTATCCAAGTAGAAAGCTATCATCATGTTCTTGCTTCGTTGGTCTACGGCTGCTTTGTAGTCACTGGCTACGGTGTAGCATAGTGCGCTGAGTACGTTGGCTTCCTTATGCAGTTCCTTCTCCCACTTGGCAAGGCGGTTTGCTGTGCTGCCGCTAACGGTATCACCGTTGATGGTGATGTCTCCGTCGCTCTCGGTGAGGTGATGGTTACACTGCTGGCAGAACGACAACCATTTGTACAGACGGTAAGGCACCTTTTCGCCTGCCTCGTACTTCTCATTCAAGTCGTCGTCGTCGGGATAACGACTCTCGTAGTAGCTCATCCATATTGGTTTGCCGCTGCTCTCGTCCACACGCATCATGTCTTCGACACTGTTCACGCCCTGCATCCAGTTCAGATAGTCGTATTTCAGAAGCTCGTAGCACTCCACGGGGTTCACCACTCTACCCGTAACACTCCACTTGTTGGTCTGCTTATTGAAGGTCATGGTGCCAGTAGTCTCAATCCAACTGCCACCCTTGTACTGCATGTAGTATCCGTCGCTGGTCTTATATACTGTACCCCAGTCAAGTTCCGACACGTTGGTTGCAAGCAGCTCGGCTTTGCTATGCTCGGTCTCCGTCGGCTTATCAACGGCTCCCACTTCTTCCATCCTGCCGCTGCCGTCATTCTCAATGACGTGGTATTTCTCTCCACACCATTCACTAAGCACATAGATTGTGCCTGCAACGAGCTTTGATGTGTCGCTCAACACCTGCTGCTTCAAGTCGGAAAGGCTCTGCTCTTTCGTGGTTACAATCTCCTTGAAGTCGCCATAGTTTAGGCAGGAGGCATTGTAGCCCTTCACCTTCTCAAAGCCAAAGAACTTAGCGTCGCCCTTGTCGGCATTGAAGTTGCCTTTAGCATGGAAGTATGCTTTGGCTGGGTCGCAAGCGTCGGTATGGCTCATTTGGTGGTCGGTACGGAACAGTGCACAGGGAATACTGTCGATGCTCGTCATTATCTTGAAATCGTCCTCTGAGTATATCTGTGCAGGGGTCATGTACTTTTCGCCCATTGCTATCTGAGTGTCGTTCATCAACTCCATCATGGCTCCGTTATGAGCACCGCAAGAGTCTGAATAGTCCACCTTGATAGTGCTAATGTCGGTGTACTGACCGCCTTCTCTTACTTGGAGCTTGTTCTTCTTTGCCATCGAAGCTGCCAAGTCATACTTAGCAAGTACTTCTTCATTGCCAGGGAACATTGCGGCTATCTCTTCTCTTGTGTACATCATGCGCATACCGCCCTTGTTCTTCTTGTGCTTTGACTTCTTGTTTTTGATAGGACGAAAAGAAGAGGTGGTACCTTGATTTGAGGTCGGGTCGGCTGTGATAATCACGTTCTGCCATGGTCGGTCGGGGAAATAGACATACCAGTCCAAAAGGAATGTGGTCTTCTTGTCTCCGTCAAGACTCTCCAAGTGGTCGGGATAGTTCTCCGCAACGTCGGCTGTGTCGGCATTTTTAGTTAGCACTACGACGCAGAGTCCTGCATCTAAGCACTTCTGCATACTCGGCATGTCTTTTGTCACACCTTCGGCTTTCTGACTCACAAGCACGTCGTTCTTCTCATACTCGCTGATCATCGCCTCGGTGTCGGTCAAGCCTACGAGGTAGTTGTCAAACGCCTGCTTGAACGTATAGTAGGTGTTCCACATCTTCAAGCTGTACAGATAGATGTCGGCATCCGTGCCGTCCCATTCAAGAACTGCTTCCGATACAGCAAACTGTCCTGCAACGTAAGGCACGGCTCCTGCCTCGTCTCCGTCTTTGAACACTTTTATCATTCCGATACCACCGAAGGGGGCTATGCTTGTCGGCTCCACAACGATGTCGAAACGATGTACGGCATTAACAGAGTATGGTACGGTGCATGATGTCTTGCCGTCCGTGGTGTCACCATTGGTATATACCACCAGTTTCTCGCCAGTTAGCACAAAGCCCATCTTCTCGCCTGCACATTTCATGAGCACTGTATTACGGTTGGCTACGTTCTTCACTTGGGTGGTGAAGGTCAGAGCACTACCGTTGGTCTCGATTGCGCTGTTGGAGTATGGCTTGATGTTACTTGTTGCGGTCACGTCCTCGGCAATACGCAATGCCATACGTCCTTTGTCTGCATCGGTGCCGTAGTCGCTGGTGCCGTAGCTGTCCTTCACAAAGCCATTGCTTGAATAGTTGCTGCCCTTGACAAAGATTTCTACTTCCTTACCGTCTGACGTGGTGGCGACAATACGCTTGTCGGTGTCGGTATTGCTTCGGCTCGTCATGTCGATGCCGAACAATGCACCTGCTGTCTCTGATATATCGACGAGGCTTCCTTCTACTGTGTTCACGCAATCTTCTGGCTGAACAGAACTGCCACACTTGGCACGCACTTTCAGCTCGTCGCCTTGATTGTAGGTCGTCAGTCGCTTGCTGATGGTGTATGTCTGGTTGCGGTTCATGGCTTTAGAGCCAATGGTCTCCTTAGTGTGCTGCGTAGCGTTCTCCAGTTCTATCTCAACCGTCGGAACTGACAAGTTGCGCTGATAGCAGGCTACATCAATGTCTATGCTTTCAAGAAGTTTCTTCTTGCCGTTGCTGCCGTCACTCCAGCGTGCAAGCACGATAGGGGTGTTGTAGTCGCTCAACGTGTCGTCTTGCTGTATAACCATTACTGAGGTGTGAAGCACGTTGCCTTTTACGCCACTCGATACGTCTTCACCTTGTATGCGTATTGCATAGGCTCCGTGTGATAATCCAGCAGGATTTATAAGCACACCATGCGAATAGGTGTCGCTGACGGTGATACTCTGCAGCAGTTTCCATTCACCATCACGATACATCTCCACTTTAGTGAGAATACCCTTGTCGCTTGAGTTGTTCGGGAACTTGAACATAGGGATATTCTTGGCATTGCCGTTCACTTCAAGAGAGGTGTCCTTAGTGTAGTTAAGGGTCTGAACGCTGACGCACGTCACATCGACTGCTATCAAACTCAAATTCTTTGTGGCTGTGTTACCGCTATCATCGGTTATCACGGCTTGCAAAGGTATCTCGCCTGCACTTGTGCCAAGACTGCTAAGGTCGAAGCTGAAAGAGAAGTCTTCGTTGCTTGCGCTCGATGCCTTCTTGGGTTCAAAGGTGGCGACAGTCTTCTTGGTGGTACGGTTGACGAACGCAACCTTCATGATGCTGTTATAGTTCTCCATGCTGCCCACCTTAGTCACACTCATAATGGACGCTTCGGCTATGAACGTTCCGCCTGCCTTTTCGTACAATGGGTTTTCTTTCCACTGCACGGCAATGATGGTTCCACTACCGCCACCACTTCCAGTGCCTACGGCAAACTGCTGCTCGTCGCCAATGGTGTCACCTGCCGAGTTCACCATTGCGACCTTTATAACGCCTTCGGTTTCTGTGTCTACCTTCAAGTTCGTGGGGATGAGGTTATAGCCGCCACCAGTGGACAGGGCATCCTCACCGCCTTTCTCTAAGGTGTCTTTGGCTGTCAGCTTGCCGCCACCGCCAAAGTCTTTCCATAGACCTACTTCTTTGAAGTCGCTTATCTCGCCCTGGAACTGCTTTGTCTCCATTTCGTTCTCACCAGTCTTGTAGCTTATCACAAGTCCTCGCTTGGCATAGTTCACGCCTGTCTTCTGCTGATAGGCGATAAGCGCATCTACTGCGCTGCCTAATGTATAGGATCCGCCAGTAGGCGTGCCGCAAAGCTCGTCTATGACAAGGTGGGTCTCGCTTCCTGCTGCGAGCGAGCCGAAGTCTTTCCAGTTATCTGTGTCAAACCAGTTGTTCTCGGTTACTGTCTTTCCAACATATTGGTAGGTCTTCCAAATGCCTGCGCTCAACTCGAAGGAAACGATAAGACCGCTAACGGCTTTCTCGTCTTTCCATGCTGCATGGATGGCACTCATGCTCTCGTTGTCGCTGTCACACAATACATAGTAACCACTGATTGGCACCTCGGTGGTAGCGTTGAAGATACTTGCTGGAGTGTTCTTTGGGGCAATGGCTACCATGTCGCCACCCTTCCAAATGTAAGGAAGGCAGTTCGTAAGGTCAAGATACAGCTTGTTATTGTCTGCTTCTATTTGCAACCACGACACTTTGTTATGACCTGCGACTCCATAGCTTTCTCCTCTGAAGAGTTCCTTTGTGTTCGGTGCATACCAATAAGCTCCTTCTGTTGCAATTGGAGTTACAACAAGCTGACCACTTTCACTCGAGGAGGTTCTGTTGTTCATCCAATAGTTTACTGGAATTATCTCGTCAAACGCATCGGGGATTATTGCCGAGTCCAACTTGCCGTCGCTGCCTATCTCCGCAACGTCTTTTGCCTGCAACTCTTTTATCTTTTCTGAAAGCTCGTTGAAGCGTTCGGCTGTGATGCCAAGACTTACAAGGTCGGTGCCGTCATATCGGTAGATGTCGCCTGTCAGAGTATTGTGAAAGATGCTGTGCTGGGTCGGGGTTACAAAATCATCCGTGTAGTCATTTTGATTAGTCCAACTATCATAAAATTGGGGATGCTGTAAATCACCGTCACTTGGGGCTAAGACACAAGCAAGAAACTTCTTATGCACAGTGTCCCACACGATATTGTTCCATTGGGATGTTCCTGTATTTATGATTTCTACATTTGAGACAAAGCCAGCAAATGGGGCGAACTTCAACTTCTTACCAACGGTTGTTGCAATAAGAGTTCTCAGACTGCTGTCTATTTTAGCTATCTCGGTTTTTCTGTTTGTATTCTCCTGCTGCAAGGTTGTGACATTGCTCTCGATTGTGCTGATCCTGCTCCAGTCTAGGCTATCTATACCGCCTGTCTGTCCAGTGTTTTTCCATACGCCTTCTTCGGCACACAGATATACAGTCGCTGGGATGGTATTGCCAACGGTTGCCCACATGCCCACTTCGGGATTGGGGTACTTAGCTTGAAGGGCTGAAAGACTTTCAAACAAACCACAGTTGGGTTGCTTGACGGCTTTCGCACGCAACACTCCGCCTACTATCAAGTCGTTGTTTACGGAAAGGTCGCCCTCAACGGTTTCCAGCTTGCGAGCCGTAGAACTGGTAACGGTGTTTGCGTTCTCCCATATCTGGTCGTACTTGTTCCAGCGATGCTTAACACCGCCTATGGTAAGGAAATCGCCTTCCTTACCGCCTTCGGGATATTTCGCCCACACAGCGTCAATGGAGCTGAATGAGCCTAAGTTATTGATGTCGTTCATTTCATCAGTTCATTTGCTATGTTAGACATGCTTGCTGCTAAATCGGTTTGCCCTGTGCTCAATGCAACAAGGTATGCCGTGTAATACACAATGGCTCGGTGGAGTTTCTCGCACAAATCTATACCGCCTTTCTCTATGCGTGGAAGGGGTATGTATCGGGCACGTTTCAAAAACACTTTTGAACCGCCAGTGCAGGAATAGAACTCTAACACTTGACCTATTGGTTGGGTCGTTATGGCGACGATGGGTTTCTGGGGACAACCACGGATGCCTGGATAACGGCTTTGCTGCTGCGCATACAAGGGGTCGTCCTCACTAATGGCTACTGTTACGGCTCGGCTCCAGTCGCTCATCTGAAAAGTAACGAGGCGCATGAAGTCGTCGGGCAATGCTATGAAGCCCATGCCATAACCCACACGGCTCTTCCAACCGATACTCTCACCAAACGCCTTGCCTCCGTCCAATAGGTACGAAGGAGCTTGGTTCTCTACGATGCGTGCTGCATCGACTATCTTGCTCTCGATGATTTCCTCCAAAGAAAGTGTGTCGATGTCGCCAGTTGCCAACAACTGGCTACTGGTCATGTTCTGGTCGAGCGCAATGCGGATTTCACGCTTCAACTCACTAACCTCGTATATCATGTTCGTTTTCTTAGGGATGAATAAAAAGGGACGGATACTGTTGCAATGCGGCAGGTTTCATGTGCCGTGATGACAGTAATAGCACCGCCCCTCGTTACTATTAACTACTACTCGATGCCACGGAACACGATGTTGTGCTCTTCTGCAGCACGATACACACTTACATTACTACGAAGGCTGCTTCGGGCAATGCCAAAATTCTCACAGAGATAGTCACGAGCATCATCAAGGTCTGTAACGTCGATGATTGCCTTGCCGTCGGCTGTTACGGTTGCCTCGCTGTCTTCTACTGTTTCTGCTTCCGTGTCATCAGTAGACTCCTCATCGTCAGCTGGCTCCGTCTCTTCATCGTTGATGGGGTCGCTCATAGGCTCCTCATCGTCGGCTGACGCTGCTGCTGGTGTCTTTGATGTGCCGTCAGCATCGAGAGCTGTTCCTGCAATGGCACTTGCTGTTGCTGCCTGCCCACCTAAATGGTTTCCTTCATTGGCGTGCTGACCACGGACAAACTCTTTGAACTTGCCTGTGCCCTCTATCTCTCGAAGGAGGAATATCTTGCCACTCTTGAACTCCTTGCTGTTCTCTATGATTGCCTGCGTCATAGGGTTTTGAGTTGTGAACTCGGCAGGTGTCACGCCATAGCCTGTAAGACTGCCTCCGCTGAAATGTACTTTCACCGTAGCCTTACCGCATTCAATGAGTGCAACCCATTCCATGTAGCCACTAACTCCATACGTTTTTCTTTTTGCGTTCATACTTTATTCTATTTTTTGAATGTGCGATACCAACAAAAAAGGGGCGGACGGTGTGACCCATCCGTCCCAGTGTTGTTTAACTTTTCACTGCAATAAGCTCGACTACTCTTCAGTAGCCATAACCTCACCGTGGAACTCGCTCCATGCGCTACCGTCATACTTCCACATCTGACCGTTCTGCGCCTTAGCGTTGATGCCTGGGCAGTCGCAAATCAGATAATATACGGTGCCTGCAACAAGGTCGCCCTCGACAGGTGCGGTCTCGGCATCCCACATAACGAAGGCTGTTGCGCCCTCGGTTGCTGCGTCGCCTTCACCGTCAATCCAGATGTGGCAGCTACCCTTCAGTGCAAGAGCATCCCAAACGAGTACACCAGTACGTGTTGCCTCCTCACCGTCTACACGGTCGGTGAAGCTGTGCTCGGTTGTACGCTGATAGTGTACAAGACGATCCTCGCCAATCAATGCACCGCTGTTACTCCAGCCAAGACGGTCAAGGGTCGGCTCACGCTTAATCTCGATGTCACCAAATACGGTGTGGATATTGGTAATCTCCCAACCAAGCTTGTTGGTCTTTACAGTGATGTTTACCTCGGGATGCTTAGAGAAGTCGATGCACTGGATTTCCTCAAGCAGGTTCTTGCCTGCAAGGAGAAGGGCGGTCTTAGGAACGTCCTCGCCAGTGAAGAACATCTTGGCAAGAGCGATGAACTTCTCGTATGTCCACTTGCCCTTGTGCTGCAACTCACGCTTGAACTGCCAACGCACGCCCTCGGTGAAGTAGATATACTGCATACCCAACTTCGGAACGTTCACCTTGAACTTGCCCTTGCGACCTGCCCAAAGGGTACGGTTACCACGAACCTTGAAGTTCGCAATAGCTTGCTCGGCAATCAATGCCTTAGTGAATGGGATGCGCTTCTTCTGAGAGTCGAAGTAGTCAGATACAATCTGGTTCATGCCTCGCTTCTGGAGATATACTCGACTGGGCTGAGGAACAATGAGGTCGGGGTCTACTTCCTTCTGTGTCTCATAAAGAGCATTGGAGAGGATGGTACATACGGTGCCTGCTGGGATTTCGGGTATCTTACAATACTCGTCGGTGGACTGTGTCTTCGGACCATTCACAGCACGCACAATGGGGTTGCCGCTGGCTTGGTCGTGACCGACTACGAACAACTGCAGAGGCTTGCCTACGGTCTTTGTCTTACCGTCTTCTGCATAGCCGTCTACGCCTTCCACAAGCAAGGTGCCGTATGGGCGTGGAATATTCTGGTCTTCTGCATTAAGCTGAAGGATACCAGTGTTGCCAGTGGTGGCTTCAAGTTTTGCACTTGTGGTTACAGAGCTGCGTGGCTCGTCAATCATAAAGTGGTCTACCTCGGGAGAGTCAATCTTGACTTTCTTTGCTTTGAGCATGAGGTTCATAAGAGGGGTGTCGTCCGAATTGAACTTAAAAAGTTCATCGTCGATGTCTACCTCTACAAAGTTACCGCCATCAATACCGCCTGTTGCTTCGGCTGCACTCGATACGGTTGCAGGTGCGCCACCTGCCTGGGTCTGCAAACCTGCCGTGCCAGTACCTACGGCTACGGTGCCTGTTGCTACGCTTACTTCTTCTGCCATAGTTTTAACAATTTTAATGGATTTGAATTATAATTACTTACTCGCTTTACTACTTGGCTTCCTCTGCAAGACCGAAGATGCCACGGTTTGAACGCTGGGTAGTTGCGCCACCTCCCTTGCCGCTGTTGAGGTTAGGAATGCCGTCGCCTTTTTGTCGCTTGCGCAACTTCTCCTCAATCTTGGTGTTCTTGCCTCTCACTTCGCCTTCGTGATTAGCCTCTTCAACAGCCGTGTCGTAGTTCAGTGCCTTCATTGCCATACCAATGGTCTCGGCTGTGAACTTGCCCATGACAGCATCACGAGTAATGCCAATGAGAAACTCCATTGCTCCGTCTACCTGCTCGTCGCTGAGTCCGTTCTTCTGCTGATAGTCGGAAATTACCTTCAAGCTCTCTTCGAGGTTCTTTTGGTAGATGCCGTCAAGTTCCTTCTCTTTGGCGACACGTTCAACAAACTCTTTGTTGGCGTCGGCAATCTCCTCTTGGCGGTCGGGGTCGTTGATTGCATCGGCAATGTCAGTACCAAACTGGCGGACGAGTTCTACGGCTGGGTCTTTGCCGTCCTTCCAGTTCATGAGGAATTTAGCACTACGAGGGTCGCTGCTGAACATATCACTGAACTTGCTCTCACGCTCCTTGTACCCCGACAACTGCTTGTCGTAATCATCGTAATCATCGTTGATTTGACCGAAGAACACTTCGTCGTCGTCGAAGTCACGGTCGGGGTACTTGCCTTTCATGCGCTCCTTGAATTGGTCACGCTTGCTTTTAACTTGGCTATTTTCAACCTTTTCCATATTTGCTTTGATTTTTCGATGATTATTGATGCAAAAATAACATGGTTTAGGCGTTCATTACTTTTATTTATTTCAGCACAAAACATTAACTTTGTCTATACACTTGAACTGTTAAGTGGCTGCAATAACAATCTGAAACAACTTACTTTACCGCATCGGTGGAAACTTAATAATGAAACATAAAGGAAGTAAATTTGAGTATGAAGAGGAACGTGATAAAGACCTCATGCGTGCATATCGTGAACAAATTGCGATATGCGACACTATCGTGCTTTCTGAAATTTTCACTAAGGTGGTACTCATGCCTGCATCAAGATTTTGGGTTAGCGAGGAAAGGGCGTGCATCGTCATTGGAAAGATGATGCGTGGCGACTCGTTGCATAAGATGAGACCTACAACAAGGGAAATGTACCTTGAAATTTACAGAAGGGTTTGCAGCATAAAAAAGGAGCAACCTAACAAACCGCTTTCGGAAATAGTCTTACAAGTGGTTGGTCAGCCTGCTCCACAATTCTATCTTACACCAGACTCGGCTCGGGTTATTGTCACTAAGATTAAGCGTCGCTTCTACGAGAAAAACAAGAAACGATTACGACACATGTTCAACAGCATATAAAACGGCAGGAGGTGTTTCCACTTCTGCCGTTTATATTGTTGCTGCACTTATGGCTCGCTTGCGCTTCACTGCCATTCGCTTCACTCTTGGAACAATGGTCGGAACCTCCATTTCGTAGAAACTGATATGCAAACCAATGGCTCGTGTCATTAGCAGGTCGTCATGCTTGCCAGTGATGGCACCAAAGGCTCCGTTCTTTTTCTTCTCGTAGCATAGATACTCGTCAAGACAGCGTGAGTCACGTTCCACATACAACTGCTCACGGATAACCTTAACAAGCGTACTGATGATTTTCGGCTTTGTAGCAACGTTGGTATGGAAGCCATATTTCTTTGGCTCGCCTTCTTGTATCTCTTCGTCGCTCTGCTTACGGGCATAGAGGTTACTATATACGTCCTTTATTTGGTTGAGGATATAGCCAGACATATCACCGTCCACCTGTCGCTCCTTGTCGTGGGTCTCGAGCGTATTACTTTCTATCACAAGCAGGGCGTTGTCATAGAAGGCTGCTATCTGTGCTGCCTTCCACGCCAACATATCCATGTCTATGTGTCCGTACCATTGTGCTACTACTACTGGCTTGCCGCCTTCCATTTGGTTAAGACGGTCAAACACTACGATAACACTCCAGTCGGCTTTCTTACCTCTACCGCCAATATCCACAACAACAAGATAGCGGTCGGTGACTTCTTCTTTATCATCAACATCGGGCTTTGACCATACCCACAACAAGCCTTGTTTGTCTTCTTTGAAGCGGAGGTTGCAAAGTGCGTCCTCGCCTTCGTCGCCATCGGCATAAACGTCGCCAACATACTTTGGTGCCTTGCAGCACTTCTTGAACTTCTCAACATTGTATTTGTCGAACACTCTTGCTCCACTATGAACAAAGGCTTCAACATCATCACTGGGGTACTCGCTCGCCATGTCGCCATGATCTGTGTACTTGCTACGCTCCAATATGTACCAGTTGATTGCTTCGAGGGTTGCACCCTGCTCCCACAACCACCATAGGTATTTGCCGCTTTCCTCACGGTCACTGGCTGCATTGGCATTGTTGCGGTTCTCCCATAACTTGGTGGCAAAAGCATTGATGTTATCAATGGGAGCCGAATACTGCTCAATCTCAAACCAGGAAATAAACAGTGCCTCAAACTGTGATTTGTTGTTTTTGGCTGCATCATACTCTCGTTGGAAAAAGTTGCCAGTACCGTTAGCTGTCGATTCGTACACAATCATTGTGTAGGGCTTCAGCAAAATACCAGAGCAAGCGGAACGCACAATCTGCTCGGGGGTCTTACCGTCTGTCGTTACCCATAGACCAACCTCGGTACAATGCACAAGGTTGTAGTCGCCACCTCGGGCAGAGTTCGGCTTCTCGGCTGTGCCTACCTTTATTTTGCAGTTCCTTTGAGGAATACGATGTATGTTACCACTCTGTCCTACACCTACTATCTTTGGCTCTGTCTCATTGTAGGCTTCGCCCATTTCATAGAGCATACTTACAGGATACTCCTTGATGAGCTTGTCGAACATGTCCTTCACCTCGGTAGAGGAATCTTTCACATGACCGACAATAAGGCTGTTCAAACCTACCTTATGTACGAGCTGCAACCACGCCATGTATATCTGTGTGGCGGTACTGCCTCCCCACTGACGTGCTTTCAGAAGGATTAGACGGATTGGTTTGCCCTGCAATCTGCGACGCTCAAAGCGCATTATCAACTTGCGCTGCGGTCGGTTCAAACGAAAATGTACGTCCTCACCACCTCCTTTTTGTTTGATGAAAACGTACATTGCAGCCCAAAATGCGAAGTCGTGCTTCGCTCGAAGCCGAACAAATTGCTCTATTACCTTTTCCTTGTCTTCCTCGGAATACTCCACATTCATGTAGTCCTCCAAGAATTTACGGATGCTTCCTGCCTCTAAGAGCTGCTGCACAAGTGGCACCTTTAGCATCGACAAAGGAACGTACTGAACAGGAAAGGGGAAATCTTCTATCTCTATTTTCTTCCTTTCGCCTATGCTGCCCTCACCAGTGATAGGGTTGAACTTGGAACGTATCTCGGCATTGCGCATACGGTTCAACGCTATTAGCTTGGCTACGTTTTCAGACACGACAAGGGCGGCTGCATTGCGAACGGATGCAGCCTCTCCTCTTGTCTTTGTGTCCTTTGCTATCATAGATATGGAAGATTGATAGTTCATTTATTATGCAGCATGACGCAACATGCCCCATGCCTTGTTTACGGCATCCATGTTTGCGCCCTGCTGTGCTTGTTTCATAATCTCTGGTGACAATGCCTCTGGGGTCTGACCTTTCTCCAACTGCTCCTGCTGACTGTTGAGGCTCTGCAACAACTCGTCAGCAAATGGGAAGTCGCCATGTTCAAGCAACTGCTGCAAGCTGATTTGGTTGCTGCGCCAAATCTCCATAAGGAAGTCGTTTGCCATCATGCGGTAGGCAGGTGTGCTGGTGCTCTCGACGATTGACAAGTCAAACTCGATGTCTCTAATCTTCTTCGGGTCGTACTCTATCTGTGTGCCACTTCTGCCAGATATATTGAACACACGCTTCGAGTCGTAATACTGCTGTATGTTCTTCACATCCTTATAGGCTCCGTCAATAACAAACTGGCTGAACGACTCTAACAGGTCAAGCAACGAGGTGGTGGCGTTCTGTGTCTGCTGTGAGTATAGCGAAGCACTCATGCCACTCATGCCTGGTTTGCCCTGCAAAGCTCCGTTCACTCCGCTTATCTCCTCGAAGAACTTTAGTTGCAAGTTCAGCAATTCGGTGATGCCGATATTCGTTGAGTTGTTGGCTATCTGCTGCGGAAGCATCTTCGTGTTCTTTGCCTTGATAGCAATAACACCATTGAAGCGGCTCCACTCGTCGGCAATGTCGTTGATGTCCATGCCTTTAGGCAGACACTCTTCGGGGAACAGCAACACGCCCTTAGCACTCGCACGCATAATCCAGTCGTATAGAGTGATGAGGCGGTTGGTGTAACGCTGTTGGTCTATGACATCGCTCACAAAACTGTGTATCTCTCCGTCAATGTATGGGTACGCCTTAAAGATGTAAGGGTGGCTCTTGTGCTCGTATGGAGTTTCACCTTCCCTAAGTATCTCGCCTGTCGGGGTCAAGTGGTAGTAGTACCAGTAATCGTCCATAAACCACTTGGCTTTGATAAGCGGAATGTCGTCAATGTTCATGCCTTGCTCAAGTCCACGTCTCATACGGTCGTTATTGACAACTTCCACCATATCGTGATAGTCCTCAACGTCAATCTTATATACGTCGCCATTGTTTGGATCGTGACAACTGTAACGTGGCTTGCTCTCTTTACGCCATACCTCGATTACACGGCATCGTGTGTTGTCGCTGCAAACAAAGAAGTCGAGGTTCTTTATTGAGCTGTAACCGAAGTTCTGCATATACGACTGAAACAAATGGCGGTCATGGCACCATGAGTATATGTTTTTAAGTCGCTCAACGTCGGCTGGGCTTTCTGCATATTTCTGTAGAAGCGTCTCATAACTCATATCATGCACCTCACCGATGAAGTTGCAGTCCCAACCTCGGAAATCACGCATGTTTGAGTCTATGAAGAAGTTGTTGGGCTGAACATAGTCTGTCCAACAGTCCAACTTGTCATTACGCCAACCAAACCATTTACGATGAACGGCAAGACCGCTTATAAGATACTCCTCCATTGTACGAGCATACACGTCCGACATGCGGTTCAACTGCATGTTGCACTGGAGTATTGTAGTCATTGTCTCGCCAAGTTTCTGCTCGTCACGGTCACGAGCTGTACAGATTGGCTCCTTCGCTTGCTGACGATATACACCAAGCACGGTATTGACAAGTCTGCGGATGAGGTTATTCTTCAAAGGAACGTTGCCTTGCTGCTTGATATATTCCTCCTCGGTCATCCATTCTCCGTCAACCTTGATGCGGTCTTTCCATTGGTCGCCATAACAGTAACGCTTGTTGCGCTCTCTGTCCTTGCGGAAGAGGTACATGTTATTCCAGTACATCTGCGCCTCCGCAAGTATCTCAAAGGCTCTACCGCTATTGTGAGCCTTTGAGTATGCCACCGTATCAAGTGTCGGGTTTTTCGCTCGGATACGGCTCATAGGTAAAAGTCTTTCCGTCATAACTATTTGTTTTATGAGTGTGTGAACATTGGTGTGCAAATATACAACACCAATGTCACACACGCTTTTTATTTATTTACGCTTATCACTCATCGGGGATTTTGTCCAAAATATCGTCCACTGTAACATCATCGACAATATCGTCCATATCCCAATCATTCCAGTCTATAGTCGAAGGCTTCTCTATCTGGCGAACAGTACGGTCTACAAGCATCTTCATGTTGTCAGCTGCGGTCTGCTCTTCTTCCTTGTTGCCATCTGTCTCTGCAAGCGATTTCTCCTTACGAAGCTTCTTCCAACCCCTAACAGCACTATACATAGTGAGATACTTATCATCTGCAAGATCGCTTATACGTGCTGCCTTTTCATCAAATGATAGCTTAGGGTCTCTGCTTATTGACTTAATCTCGGCATCCTTAGCCTCATACTCCATGCGGTACATCCAGAACTTCTCATTCTTTACACGCATACGAGCTGCGTCAGTGTTGCCATCAACCATGAACTTGCTCACAAAAGGATAGTCCTTTGCCTCCAAGTCATCTGAACCTTCTCCGCCCATCAGAGCCAAACCTGCATTGTAGAACTCATGGGCAACCTGCGACAAACCACCGCCTTGCTGCTCCAATATATACCAAACAGCTGATGGATTCAACACCTGGCTCAATCCGCCACGCTTATAGTCGGTGCCGCCAGTTGCCTTGTCAAGCCACTCAAAACCCTTCACAAAGAAGTCGGGAGTACGCTTATCCACTCGCTGCCATTCGGGGGCGTGGGTGTTCCACTCCGAGCGGTTGCCTATACTCCTGCCAAGAAAATCTTCCTGCCAAAGATAAGCGTCCGCTATATCTGAAAGAACATCTGGAGTAACAGCCTTAACAAACGTTTTTGCATAAGTGTTATTAGCACTCATATCGTAGTTCAGCTCGCTCTCTACAAAAGCCATAGGGGACAGGTTATTCAACTGAACCAACGTCTGATGTAAAGCTTGCTCGTTGCTTATCCTACCGCTCATTCGGTCATACGCAATCTGACCAATCGCATACAGCGGTACCATCTCTTGGGGCAGACGCCAATGCAGGAACTTCCTGTTGCCGATGCCAACATTGAAGTAGTTATGACGGTTATAATCTGACAATGCGTAGTAAGCATTGTCATCATCATCACCACCACCGACTCCACACAACGCTGACAGTATCAAAGCATTCAAGAAGCCCAAAGCCACACCGCTTGACAACAGAGCAATAGTTCGAGGCTTGTTAGCATCATACCATGTCGAAATCATACGCAACGACTGCAAGGCTGGATTTGCATACATTATGTACTTTCTTAACGTGGCATTGCCCCAAGCACCGCTGCCCTTCATGTTGAAGTTCACTGAACACTCCTTGGCATCAAACACAGAGTCCTTAACGCTCTTGCCAGCCTTACGACTTGCCATATACACCGAGAAGCGAGTCAAGTTCTCCACGCAACGGTTCACAAACTCAATGTTATCCATCAACGACTCCCAACTCCTTGCTGGAGCACTACGTTTCGGATTCACTGCTCGTTCCACACTCTTCGCATACTGAGCCTCATACTCGTCCTTCTTCCTTATGCTGCTCACACCAGTCATACCGCCATGTTCAACAAACTCCTTAAACCAACGATCCTTCGGCACATTCATATCCAAACTGCCCATGCGGTCCTTATGGAACAAACGGAAAATATCGTCAATGTTACCAGCAAGGTTCTTCACAACATCGGCTGCATATGCAGAGCCATACTTTGCATAACTGCCACCTATGGCTGTTGTAGCATCCCTCTGTAAGTTGCTTATCATAAACTTTGGCGATAACGAGGTCTGCACTTGAGCTTTGTAGCGCATGTACTTACGGATGAAATCATCAGCCACACCACTCGAATAGTCGGGGTTCAACAAACCATTGATAGCCTGTGTGGCTCTCGGATTGCCATTGATATACACCATGTACTCCTTGCCGTTACGCAACACTCTAACACAATGCTGCTGCTCCTTCCATTCTTCAAGGTTATACTGGAAATCCTTTGCAAACTTGCCAGAACGTACAACGGCTTCACCTGCTGCTGACTTCTCCTGCATTTCATCTTCCCACGTTGCTATGGCATCAGCTACCTCTTCGGCACTCATGTCCTCAGAAAGCTTTGGCGTAACAAGCCTATAGCTATCATCAGAAGCATTCTTCTCATACCATGCCTCACTGATAGTAAACATACCAGTAGCCTCATGGTTCAATGCCAAGTTCATAAAGGTCTGCGCAACCTTATTCTTATTGCCCATCACTATCGCACTGTTTGCCATTGCTGTCATAGTACCTAAGATGTTGCCAGCCCTGCTTGTGCGACCGTATGCCTTCTTCAAGGCATTCTCTATCATGCTGCGGTCTCCACCACGAGTCACATAGTTATACACATCACCTGCATAACCATCATGCCAACCTCGCAACGGAACGTAGTATTTATACATGCTACTAACCTCATCATACTGCTTCTTGCTTAGCAGACCACACTCGTAACTCTTCCTCAACGAATAAGCGTTCAGAGCGTTAACACGCTTCCAAAGCTCATCCGTCACATCCTTACCGAAATAGTCTTCTATCTCACTAACATAGTCACGAGCCATGTCTTCAAGTTCATCAATACTCTTGCCTTCATGCGTAGGGTCAAACAAACCTGTCAAGCCCGAATAGTCACGACGGACTGACTCCATAGTCTCACTGCGGACATCATCAACGGCTTTTGCGGCTATCGCATCTGCCTCGTCCGAAGAATAACCCTCCGACAAAGCCTTCAGACGCTCATCCTTCCGTACCATTTCCAAACTCTTCTCTACTGCCTGGTTAAGCATATAAGGATTGCGCTCCTCAACACCATGCTTCGCATTCAAGTAAGCTTCGATGTCATCAAGACTGTACTTGCCTTCTGACTTCTTCACCATTTCAGAAATCAAGTTGCCTAAAGGCGCTGCAAGCATGCGAGTCATTGTGTCCACCTCACGCTCGTCAATACTGCTCTTTGCATTCAGAGACTTCCACACATCCTCATTCTTTTCCACTTTACTGCCTGTAGCTTCGGATATGGCATCCTGCAAAGCCTTTACACTACGAGTATAGTCAAAGTAAGACTCAGCAAACTTATTCTTCCAACGCTTACGTCCATCCTTGCTCAACAAGCCTGTCATAGCACCCAACATTGTGCGGTTGCGTGTGTCCTTAACCTGTTCCTCGTACATACGATTCACTACTGCATCTGGAACATGCTCTACAATGTCTCTGCCGTCACGATACATATAGCTGTCACCATCGGCTACCGAAGCTGCGGAATTGTCAGTCTCCTCTGCGAAGTTTCCAACCTTCAAGTCCATTTGCTTGCTTATGTCTTCTGCTTCGCCAAGAATACTACGATACCTGCCTGGCTCCTTCAAGTTCTCATAGCTGCGCCAAAGGATATAGCGCAACTCATTATCCGACAACTCAGGACCATCATAATTACTGAAGCCTATCTTGTGCAACATATCAAGGAAAGCACGCTTTACAAACGACCACCAACCGTAGAAGCCCTTGCCTTTAAGCATACCCTCAAAATCCGTGGTCTCTGCAAGACCTGCAAGATACTCCTCGGTAGCTTTGCGGAAGTCCCAACCATGCAAACGAGCCATCTCGGTAATTCTTGAACGAATTTCTGGCTCTGCATGATGATACACATTATCAAGGAATGTGTCTAACTGCTCACCGAACAATTCTCGCAAACCGTAATGAGCTACTGCCTCATGCAACAATGTCTCCTCTATATCTGACATTGACGAATGATTAGATACCACAATGGTTATCATACCAGTACGTTTGTTGTAGAAGCCCTTAGCACGCTTACGATCACCATCAAGCACAGTACCATCCATTACAACATCTACGTTGTTAAGATGCAACAATCCTGCAAGTTCTTCAACACGAGACGCCATGCGCCCACGCTCTCTTAAAGCAAACTCACGCTGCTGTTTCTTGTTCCAACGGCTCTTGCCTAACAACTTGCTCACAGGGTCGTTCTCAAATGATAACTCCTCGTCACTATATGAACCAATACCTTCACGCAAAATATTCTCGGCAGAAAATTTGGGATTCTCAAAGCTTTCCACTATCTTTGCAACAGAGTTCAAATCCAAGTATTCCACGTCAGCGAGAATCGTTCGCTGTTGGTCTATGAGGGTTTGAACTTTTTCTTTGTCCAAATACAATGCCTTACCTTGACTTATCCAATTCAACCATTCTGAATTGTTCTTTGGAAACACATTCCTAATGCTGTTGATTTCAAGACTTCGTCCTCCAACCGTCGGGTTGAGTGACAAACCGACTATGAAATTCTTTCCGTCTTTCTGCAATGGAACAATGATGTTCTGAGCCTTAGTCTTATCACCGTATGCGAATACTGCCAATGGTGTCTGCAATGCCTTCACCAAATCCTTTATTTCACTCAGTTCAAAGTCATGTCCATAGGATGTGGCTTTTGCTTTAAGCCTTGAAGCATTCATCTGTATAGGCAAGTCTGGCACTCCTGTTGACAGCAATATTCTTCCTGGTTCACCCATCCTATAGATATGGTTACTTGGAAGAGTCCCTTCAATCTGTTGCTGCAACTCTTCATTGAATGTTTCATTAACATCTTCCAGCTCTTCGTCAACCAGACGGTACATATCCGATTCTTCCTCGTCGGCTTCGTCTGCCTCTGTCACTCCAGTAGC
>SAMEA3663048__coassemble_442_pt1 | contig 52126 bp, 43 predicted proteins | sample SAMEA3663048__metabat2_high_PE_014 | metagenome-assembled genome bin SAMEA3663048 (sample SAMEA3663048) | pig gut metagenome | biome: pig gut; feature: pig-associated habitat; material: faeces | place: France | collected 2012
ATTAGAAAAAACTCCACCTGCAAAGCATACCACTCCCCTCCCTGCGGGGGAGGGGCTGGGGGTGGGGCTAGCTCCTATACCCTCTCCTTCGGCATGACAAACCAAAGCAGCAGATAGGCAAGTGTTCCGCTGAATGCCGTGCATACAGTTAGCAACACGTAAGCCACACGAACGAGCGTAGGGTCAAATTCAAAATAATTGGCAAGTCCGCCACAAACGCCACCGAGAAAACAGTCGGTCGACGAACGCTGAAGTTTTCTATTCATAGTCGTAAAGTATTTTAATTAATATACCTGTTTGACGTTGCGGAGGACTAAAAAGTTGCATAATTCATACGAAACGTAAGGTCTGCCTCCGAAAAGGAGTCCTTTTGGGTCGCAAAAGAGGTCCTTTTGGAGTGCAAAAGGAGTCCTTTTAGACTGCAAAAGGAGTCCTTTCGGAGTGCAAAAGGACTACATTTGCAAAGCCCCTGTTTTCGTATTGCTTTTTTAGCGCTTTTCGTCGGGATGGATGCCGTAGTATACACGCAGCGGAGTAGAAAGCACCTTGATGAATCCCTTAGCCTCCTCGGCTGTCCATCCGTGCTGCATCTCGCCGTATTCTCCGAGTTTCGACTTGAGCAAATCGTCCTTGCTGTCTACACCTACGGTTTCAAATCCTAACGGACGAAGTTTCAGGATTGCCGTGCCGTTGACGTTGCGCTGCGACGATGTGAGCATCGCTTCGATGTCGGGCATGACCGGTTCGAGATACTGACTCTCGTGCAGGAACATGCCATACCAGTTGGCTACCTGGTCTTTCCAGTACTGCTGCCACTTGCTCAGCGTGTACTTTTCGAGCAGGCGGTGTGCCTCGATGATGAGCTTAGGAGCTGCTGCCTCAAAACCTACACGGCCCTTGATGCCGATGATGGTGTCGCCTACGTTGCAGTCGCGACCTATGCCGTAGGCTGCGCCTATCTCCTCTATCTTCTGTATGGCAGCCACTTTGTCGTCAAACTTCTCGCCGTTGACGGCAACAATCTCGCCCTTCTCGAACGTAATCTTCAGTTCCGACTCGTCCTCACGTGTCACGTGCTTCAGATAAGCCTCTTCGGGCAGTCCCTGGGTGGAGTCGAGTATCTCGCCGCCACAGATACTGGTGCCCCATATACCTACGTTGTACGAATACTTCAGCTTGGTGAAGTCTGCAAAGAAACCGTTCTCGTTAAGGTAGTCTACCTCCTCCTTGCGCGAGAGGGCCTTGTCACGTGTGAGTGTGATAATCTCCACACCCGGTGCCATTACGAGGAATGTCATGTCGAAACGTATCTGGTCGTTGCCGGCACCCGTTGAACCGTGGGCTATGGCATCGGCACCTATCTCCTTGGCGTAGCGCGCAATGGCGATGGCCTGGAAGATACGCTCAGACGAAACTGAAATGGGATAGCAGTTGTTGCGCATCACATTGCCGTAAATCATATACTTCAACGACTTCTCGTAGTACTCCTGCGTAACGTCGAGCGTTACGTACTGCTTGGCTCCGAGACGATAGGCGTTACGCTCATTGGCGACCAACTGCTCTGCCGAGAAACCGCCTGTATTGGCGCACGCTGCGTGTACCTCATAGCCTTCCTTGGCCAGTTTCATTACTGTGTATGAGGTATCAAGACCTCCTGAAAATGCTACAACAACCTTTTTCGTAATAATAATCTATTTAAAAAGCCCTACCCCTAACCCCTCCCCCGTAGGGAGGGGAATGGTATGCTGGACTTGCTTTATCTTATTTATTAACTTATTGACTGATGTTTTTTCGATTTAGAAAACTCCACCTTCAAATCATATCACTCCCCTCCCTACGGGGGAGGGGCAGGGGGTGGGGCTTTCTGGGGGTGACGTTTTGGGCTTCTTTTTAATTCTTCAACTTCTTCAATCTCTCCAAGACTTCCTCCGGAAGCTTAGCCGGCAGATGTTCCTCCGGATCGTAGAGCATTCCGGTGCAGATGCAATACTTGCGACCGGTGCGCTTGAGCACGTCTACATTGATGCAACCCTCGCATCCGCGCCAGAAAGCTTCGTCGTCGGTGAGGTCGGCAAACGTCACGGGATGATAGCCCAACTGGGTGTTCATCGCCATAACGGCAGCTCCGCTGGTGAGCGAGAATATCTTGGCATGCGGCCAACGGGTGCGGGCGAGCGTGAAGGTGAGGTCCTTGATGCGCTTGGCCACACCCAGTCCGCGGAACTTAGGGTCAACGATAAGACCCGAAGTGGTGACATACTGCTTGTTGCCCCATGTCTCGATGTAGCTGAATCCTACAAACTCGTCGCCGTAAAGGGCTATCACCGCCTTGGCTTCCTTCATCTTCGTAGCCACATATTCGTGTGTACGCTTAGCGATACCAGTGCCGCGAACCTTGGCGGCTTTCTCTATGGTATCAAGTATTGTGTCGACATATTTCTCATGTGATGCGTCGGCTACCATCACTGTTATATCTTCCTTGTTCATAATCGATTTTATCGAGTTTTGAATTTTGAGTTTTGAATTTTGAATTGTTGCCGTTGGCAATTTTGAATTTTGAGTTTTGAATTTTGAATTATTCGCGGCTTACGCCTGCGATTTTGAATTGATGAATTATGAATTTAGAATTGAAGAATAAGATTCTTGAAATTCAGAATTGAATAATTCACAATGCGCGAAGCGCACCAATTCAAAATTCAACATTCAAAATTCCTAAATCAGAATTCCGCTTCCATTCCCGGCACTATTGTGCTCAGCCCTTTTATCACCTGCTCCTGCGTCACACCCTCCTTAATCACGATGAAAATGGTGTCGTCGCCGGCTATCGTGCCGAGTATTTCGTCAATGTGTCCGTTGTCAATGTTGTATGCTATCGAACTGGCGTAGCCCGGTCGGGTACGTATCACACCCATATTGCCCGAGAAGTTTATGGAGCGATAGCCCGGAATACGGAGCATTTCCGATGCCATTCGCGGCGTGGGCACACGCTTGTACATGGTTTCGTTGGGCAGTACATATACATACCTGCCATTCATGCTGGCAGCCTTTGCCACCTTAAGCTGCTTGAAGTCGCGGCTCAATGTAGCTTGCGTCACGGCAAATCCTTCCTGGGCAAGAGCTGCAAGCACTTCGTCCTGGCTTCCAAGTTCCTTGCTCGAAATGAGCATCTTCAATGTTTCGATTCTGTCGCTTTTTAACTTCATATTTCTTGTATGGATGTATATTTATTCGTTTACGGATACAAAAGTATGTATAATTGAATAAATATCCAAACAATACGACATAAAAATTAAATAAAAAATTACGCTTTGTAAGATAACGGAAGATTTATTGTATATTTATGCAGTATAAGTATACATTAAGGAACAGATTGGTGTGGTGAAGAAAGAAATATGGATATGGCACAAAAGAAATATGGCACAACTCTCAGCGAGCTGTGCCATATTCCTATGTTTAACTAAAAAATAATTTTCGTAATGAATGAAGACTCTCACGAACCCTCATGGTTACCTGTTAAACAATCGTTCAATTTACCTTAAACCTAATAACTAAAAACCTAAATCTATTACTACTAACCTAAACAATCTATTAACCTTTTGACGATGCAAAGGTATGAAGATTTTGCTGTGTACGCAAACAATTCTATCAAAAACATTCATTTTCAACTCAAAAACTTGATGTAGAATAAGTCTGTAAGTCGCTAAACTACAGTTGAAGCGTCTGCGTACAGTATTTCAACACAGCCGGTCGGTGGGTGATGAATATTACAGTATGGCGATTGTCGTGCATCAGACTCTCGAGCAATCGGCATTCGGTGTCGGCATCGAGAGCTGATGTAGCCTCGTCGAATATCATTATCGAGCCCTTGCGAAGCAATGCGCGCGCTATGGCTATGCGCTGTGCCTGACCTTCGGACAATCCCCCACCCTGCTCGCCACACTTGGTGTCGAGTCCTAAGGGAAACGTCCTGACAAAGTCGGCGCAACTACGGCTTAGCACTTCCCACATTTCCGCCTCCGAAGCATTGGGGTTTCCGAGCAGCAGATTATCGCGTATGGTGCCACTCATGAGCGTGTTGCCCTGCGGCACATACACAAAGTTACATCGCATCAGGGATGTCAGTTCACGGGTTTCCACCTTATTATATATATATATGTTGCCGCTGGTGGGGCGCGACAGAGCCAGAAGCATGCGCACAATAGTGGTCTTGCCGGCACCGGTCTCGCCCAATATGGCTGTACACGTGCCTGGAGCAAAGTCGAACGAGAGGTTGTCGACGACATTGCGCGTGCCGTCCTCGTATCTGTACGTAACGTTCTGAAGCCGCAATCCGCACGGTGCCTGCATACGTTGGGGCTCGCCCTGCGGTTCAAGAGGTTCTTCGAGCAGTTCGATGAGTCGCTCGGCTGCGGTGAGCACGCCTACAAATGCCGGCGCGAGCTTGGTCAGATTGCGTGCCGGAGTCTGTATCTTGTTGACCAACTGCAGGAAGGCAGTCATGCCGCCAAACGTCAGCGTGCCTGCCGACATTCGCACGGCAGCCCATAGGAAGGCTACGAGATAGCCTATGGCGAAACCAAGATTAAGGACGAAATTGGAGAATATGGAGAATATGGTACGCTTCACTACATTGCTGCGCAGCTCCGACTGGGTGCTCTCAAGGCGCGTCACCATGTCGTCGCCAGCCTCAAGCGTCTTCACCACCATTCGGTGCTGCACCGTCTCTTGCATTGCCGACTGCACATGGCTGTCAGAATCGCGCACCAGTCGGGTCAGACTGCGCATGCGTCCTACGTATATTCTACTCGCGGCGAGGAACACGGGCATAATTGCCACAAGCAATACGGCAAGCGTATGGTCCATAACGAACATGCAGGCGAATGCACCTACAAACATAAGTATGACGGAGAGCGTGTTGGAAAGGGTCTCCGTGAGGAACGTAACTACCGTGGTCACGTCAATTTCGAGTCGGTTGAGCACGTCGCCCGAGTGATGCCGCTCCCTACTATGCCACTCTGCTTGCAGTATATGGGCAAGCATGCGCTGCTGCATACGGTTCTGCGCACGTACGCCGAGGATGTTGCGCACCCACACTCCGGCTATGCTCACGCCGAAATTGGCAAGTATGATGAATCCCATCAGCGCCACCGCCCAATATATCGAGTCGTGCTCGCTGCCCGAGGCTATGTCGATGGCATGCTTCACTGCCCATACCTGAGCCAAACTCAACACCACATCTGCCACACCCAACAACGCATTGAGCACCGACTGCAGACGATTGCCACGCAATTCGTGCCACAGCCAACGCACTATAAGGAGTGCCGGATACTTCGTTTTGGGAATTTTGAACATTCGGAATTTTGAATTTTGAGTTTTGAGTTTTGAATTGTTCCTAACGGAATTTTGAATTTTGAGTTTTGAATTTTGAATTATTCTCGGCTGACGCCTGCGATTTTGAATTGATGAATTATGAATTTTGAATTGTTTGTTTTAAATTTGAGAATTGTGAACTATGCAATTCAAAATTGAATAATTCCTAATCGCCAAAGGCGACAAACTCCTAACTCAAAACTCAAAATTCAAAAATGCCATAGGCACCAATTCAAAATTCAAAACTCAAAATTCAAAATTCTCATCTCTTATCCGCTCCCCACATCATCTTTTCGCGTAGCGACGAGAAGTAGCGCAGACCGTTGGGCTTTACTATGCGTGTAACGAACGGGGCGCGACTTATGGTTACTGCAGAACCCTCGTGCATCGTATAGCTGCGGCCATCGATAGCTATAAGATAGTTGTGCGAACGCGATTCCACCTCCAGACGCACCACACTCTTGTCGCTGATTACAATAGGACGTATGTTGAGACTGTGCGGAGCTACGGGCGTGAGGCACAGCGTGCGGGTCTGCGGCACTATTATCGGACCGCCGTTTGACAGCGAATAGGCTGTCGAACCGGTAGGAGTGCTCACTATCAGACCATCCGCCTGATACGTAACCAGATAACTCTCGTCGATGCTTGTACGAATACTGATCATCGAAGCCACGTCGCGCTTGAGCACGGCAATGTCGTTGAGAGCATAATGACAGCCCTCAAAGCCGCCGCCTTCGGTGACTACCTGTATGGCGGTGTGCTCCTCAATGGCGTAGTTTCCGGCTATGATGGTGGCAAGCGCAGCCTCAACCTCAGCCGGCAACACGTCAGCAAGGAATCCTAACCTACCCATATTCACGCCAATGATGGGTATCTGCTTGGTGCCTACACGCACCGCTGCCTTGAGGAACGTGCCGTCGCCACCCATCGAAATGACAAAGTCGGCATCGAAGTCGTCGCCGTCGAACACGTCGACACCAGCCAGGTCGAGCATGTGCTCGGACGTGAGAAAGTCGTAAAACTCACGGTCGAACATCACACGCTCACCGCGCGACTTCAGAAAAGACAGCACACGCAAGAGCGAAGTCGACTTGCGCGGCTGGAACGAGTTGCCGAATATGGCGAATGTCAGAGGCTTGTCTGTCATCATATAAATATATATTTTTATTCATTTTGCTATTTGAAAGTTACAAAAGTAATGAAAAAATCGCGTATCGAAAGGCTTGTTTTGTAATAAAAACGTAACAAATCGAACTTTTAGAGCTATTTAATTTCATTCTTTCACGCATTTTACTTAACTTTGTCTGACTCACACAACAAAACACATATGCAATACAGTAAAAAGCATTACTTCTTATTTTTCATTATCAAGGTATTGTCATACATCCCGTTCTGGGCTCTTTATGTAATATCCGACATAATGTACTATCCACTATACTATATCATCAGATATCGTAGAAAGATAGTACGCAAGAATCTGACCGAATCTTTTCCCGAGAAAAACCTTCACGAAATAGTATCTATAGAGAAAAAGTTCTACCACTTCTTTATGGACATGGTTCTCGAAAGCGGAAAACTTGCCACTATCTCACCCGACGAGATAATGAAGCGAATGAAGTTCTCCAACATCAAGATGACAAACGACTTGCTGGACCAAGGCAAGTCGGTCGACTACTTCATGGGGCATTACTGCAACTGGGAGTGGATGACCTCTATCGGACTATGGATTAAAGACGATGTGGTGTGTGCCCAGGTTTACCACAAACTCATCAATCCTACGTTCGACGAAATCATAAAGCAGATGCGCGAACGTATGGGCAATATATGTGTGGAGATGCGCGAGACGGCTCGCTTTGTGGCTAATATGGCATCGCAAAACAAGCCTTGTATGGTGGCTCTCATTGCCGACCAGTCGCCCAAGAGGAGACAAATCAAGCACTACGTCAAGTTCCTGAACCATACCGTCCCGGTATTGGTCGGTCCGGAAAAGATAGCCAAGCACTTCGGCCATATACCCGTCTTTGTCAACGCACGAAGAGTGAAGCGAGGCTATTACGAGTGCGTCTTCACACCGCTGCACGACAATCCGTCGTCGCTTCCCGACTACGAATTGTCCGACATATACTTCAAACACCTTGAAGACGAGATACGCCGACAACCGGAATGCTATCTGTGGACACACAACCGATTCAAATACGCAGAATACTAAGCACACCAAAACAAATAAAAAAAGAATTATATGGATATTGATTTTGTGGTTACTTGGGTCAACATGGACGACCCTGAATGGCAGAATGAATTCGCAAAATACTCAGGCAACAGCAACAATACCAAGAACGGAGTGTCCAAAGCACGCTTCCGCGACTACGGATTCTTGAAGTATTGGTTTCGCGGTATAGAGAAGTTTGCGCCTTGGGTGCGCAAGATTCATTTCGTCACAAGCGGTCAGAAACCCGAATGGCTCGACGAGAACAATCCCAAAATCCACCTCGTCAATCATAAGGATTTCATCCCAGCCGAATTCCTGCCTACATACAACTCTGTAGTTATCGAACGCTATATGTACAGAATTCCAGGACTGTCCGACCATTTCGTCTACTTCAACGACGACTTCTACATCATAAACCATATAACCCCAGAACGCTTCTTCAAGAACGGTCTGCCCTGCGACATTGCCGTGTTCGACTACAACCCGGCTTGGTCGCAATGGTATGTACGTATCAAGAACAACATAAAGATTATCAACCGCCACTTCAACAAGAAGGAAGTGATGGAGCGATGGCACGACAAGTGGTTTGACAAGAGCTACGGTTCGAAGGCACGCTGGAACTATCTGCTGCGCTTCTACAACAAGTTCATCACACTGCGTGTTCCGCACAACGCTCAGCCTTATCTCAAAAAGACATTCGAAGAGGTTTGGGCTGCAGCCGGAAAGGAACTCACCGAAACCTCGTCAAACCGCTTCCGAGCACTGACCGACTACACTCCCGAACTGTTCCGCATCTGGCAGATATGCAATGGCGACTTCGAGCCATACAACACATACAAGGACACCAAGATGTTCCCGTTGATGATAAAGTCGAAGAAGGCCATCAAGGCTATATACGAGCAGTCGTACTCGCTCATCTGCCTTAACGATAACGTTCACATACGCAACTATGACGAGGTGATGCACAACCTTAATGAGGCATTTCAAAGCATACTGCCGGAGAAATCAAGTTTCGAACTTTAACGAGTCTTTCAACCTTAATCTATGCATAAAGTATTAGCTGAAATCATAGCAGGAGTAATCCCGCACAAGATGACACGCAATCAGTGGCGTGGTATTCTGCGTTTCGGCGTGTTCAACGCCATAAAGCTGAACATCGACATACGCCGAAACCATACCACACCGGAGCATCATCTGGCTGTCTGCGCCATTGCCAAGAACGAGGGACCGTACTTCAAGGAATGGGTGGAATGGCATCTGTCGCAAGGCGTAGACAAGTTCTACGTCTACGACAACGAGAGCACCGACGGCACAAAACAGATTCTCGAACCTTACATCAAGCAGGGTATTGTCGAGTATATCGACTGGCCTGGCTACCGACGACAGCTTGCCGCCTACGACGACTGCCTCAAACGCCACCGCTTCGACACCCGATGGATAGCATTCATCGACCTCGACGAGTTTATAGTCCCAATCAAGGATGCCTCCATACCCGACTTCCTCAAACGATTCGAGCAATTTCCAGCCGTCGAAATCAACTGGCTTGTATATGGCAGCGGAGGCAACAAAACAAAATCGTCGGAGCCTGTCATGAAGCGGTTCCGCTTCCACTCACAACCCGACCATTACCTCAACCGACACGTCAAGAGCATTGTCAACCCCCGAATGGTGTACACAATGATTGGCTGTCATGAAGTGGCGCGAATCAAAGGGAAGGCTGCCGACTCGCATGGCAACCCCATCACCCGTAACTTCAGACAACGAACACCGCAGCAAGACATTATACGCATCAACCATTATGCCGTAAGGTCGCTCGAAGAGTTCCGCGAAAAGCAGATGAGAGGACGTGCAAGCGGCACCCAGACTTCTGTGCCCATGGAGTATTTCAACCAATACGACCTTAACGATATTGAGGAACCGGCTCCCAATATCAGTAAAAACATATAATATACGTATATTATGACAGACAATAAAACCCAACCGCAGGTCATCGTTTCAATGACTTCGTTTCCTGCAGCCATCAATATTGCAGAGCAAGCTATACGCTCACTGTTGGACGGAAGCGTTCTGCCCGACAAACTCATATTGTACGTTACGCTGGCACAGTTTGCCGAAAACGAGATGCCACAGAGTCTCCTTGCACTTGCAAAGGAGAACCCCATATTCGAGATACGCAACTACGACCGCGACATACGGTCGTACCGCAAACTCATTCCGGCTCTGATTGACTTCCCCGATGCCATCATCGTCACCGTCGACGACGATGTTCACTATCACAAATATATGCTTAAGGAACTGCTCGAACTGCACGCACAGATTCCCGATGCAATCCTTGCACATCGTGCCAAGCGCATCAAGTACGGCAAACCGTACAAGAAGTGGAGCAAATATCGCTGGTATCACTTCCTGTTGAATCGCATTCACCGCAGCTTCCTCAACATTCAGACGGGCGTAGGTGGCGTACTTTATCCGCCACACTCACTCAAAGCCGACATGATGGACGTAGAACTGTTCACCAAACTGGCACCAAGCACCGACGATATTTGGTTCTGGGCAGCAGGAGCAGCCAACGGTTATCCCGTAATTCCAGTTCCGTTCGGACGCAACAAGCCGCGCGGACTCGGCAAACCGAAGGAACTCTCACTCAAAACGAGCAACTTCAAGGCAGGAGTCGACCGCAACGTGAAGGCGTTTAACGCAATCTGCGAGCACTACCCGGAAATAAAACACATTGTAGAAAATCAGTAAAGAAACATCAATATGGATATAGACTTGGTTTATCTATGGGTTAATGGCAATGACCCGAAGTGGCAAGCTAAACGCGATGCGTGCATCGGACGGCCCACAGAACGACAAGAAAACTGCAAGGGCAGATATGCTGACAGCGGCGAACTGAAATACAGTCTGCGCTCTATAGAGATGTATGCGCCTTGGATACGCAAGATATTCATCGTGACCGACGACCAAAAGCCCGAATGGCTCAACACTGAAAATCCCAAGATTCAAGTGGTTGACCACAAGGAGATAATGCCTGCCGAGAGTCTGCCGTGCTTCAACTCGACATTGATAGAGCACTATCTCGACAAGATTCCGGGCTTGTCGGAGCATTTCCTCTTCTCCAACGACGACATGTATATCAATCAACCCGTCACTCCAGCTACATTCTTTGCTGCCGACGGACTGCCTATACTGTATATGAACCGCAAGCCATTCCGCAAGTGGGTGCTATGGTTTAGAGACAATGTTAAGGGCAAACCATTGAGCATGTATCTTAAGATTATAAGAAATGCAGCCGAACTTGTAGAGAAATACTACGGCACTTACTACGGATGCAAGCCTCATCACAACATCGATTCGTATCTGAAGAGCACCATAACATTCACAAACCGTAAGTTTGAGAAGGAGTTCAGTCCAATGGTTCCGCATCATGTTCGTGCTGCCGACGACGTACAGCGAAGCGTGTACTCCTATGTGGCTCTTGCCGAGAATAAGGGTCATCTGCGCTACGTATCACATAAACATTCGTTCCGTCTGCACATTGACAACCACAAACTCTACGAAAAGTTTGAGCGATACAATCCCGTTTTCTTCTGCATGAACGATTCGGAGTTTGCCAACGATGCCGATCGTAAGGCTGCAATCGACTTCCTCGAAAGCAAGTTTCCGAAGAAGTCGGAGTTCGAGAAATAAAGAGAGGAAGGGCAAACATAAACACAGCAACCAACCGGAACGGCGGACTCCCGTCCGACGCGCAGCAACAAGTCCACAACTAAAAGGCTGACTGTGCGTCGGACGGGAGTCCGCCGTTCCGTTTTATTATATGCGGTTCATATTTACTCGCTTAATTTCTGTCCTGCTGCCACTGCATAATACGCAGCTTTTGCTTTAAGTTCCACAGGGGTTGTAGCATTGTCGAACAATCCTGTCTTTACCATATCAGAGATGTAATGCACAAGTTTGTCAGCATCTGGACTGACCATTATTCTTGCCAGAGCTTTGGTTCCCCTAACCAGAATAGCCCACTTAATGTTATGACTCCACATCTGCAAACGCTCCATATCACCATTTTCCTGATACATATTCTGAATTAGAGAGAGTCCGTTCAACAACGTCTCAAGACGTTCCAATTCATTAATCGACTTTGAAATGGACTTGCGATTGACATAATAATAATACAGTGGCAACTGCGTTATAGTCGTTTTAATTGGTTTCATTAACAGTTCCGACCACCAAGGAATGTCCTCATACTTCATTCCCTTTATAAACTTTACGTCCTTTACAAGTGAACGCTTAAACAGATGGCGCCATACAAAACAATGCTTTATAGCAAACTTCTGTTCAGGATGATTCCAGTCGGAAGCATATTTCAATGCATCGTCCGTCACTATGGTCTTTATTCTGCCAAGCCTGTACTTAAAAGGCGAACGCCAAGCGCCTGCTTTTGCGGTATCCACTTTAAACAAACGCATTAGTTTCAGCTGTATGTTTCTATAGAAAGAGTTTCGATACCAGCTCACCATATCAGTATCGTCACGCTCAATCAAACCTACTGCTAACTCCAAAGTCTGCGGATGTATAAAGTCATCGGAGTCTACAAACATCACGTATTCTGCATCTGCAACAGCCATACCCTCATTACGGGCATGCGACAATCCGCCGTTTTCCTGATGAATCACCATAAAGCGCGAATCCTTAGCGGCATATTCTTCAAGTATGGCAGGGCTTCCGTCGGTAGAGCCATCGTCCACACAGATGGCACGCCAATGCGGATATGTCTGAGCAAGCATACTGTCCAGACAACGACGCAGGTACAATTCAACATTATAAACGGGAATGATAATATCAACTTTGTTAGCTTTCATAACTTGACTTTTAGGAGATACGTGAATAATAGAGTATCAGTATGCAAAAATAATAAATATTTCTGACTTCATACATATATACAATGAGAAAAGTATTCAGTTCGCTTGTTTGTTAACGAATCAAACTGTATGTTTTGCAAAAACATATTTTCAGAAATCATTTTCTAAAAAATCATTTTTATAATATGGAATCGGCACATACACAAGCCTTTCGCTTGATATGTGCCGAAACCATTTTTCACAAGAATAATACGGACTATGTCTTAGCAAAAAAAAAGCCGCGATAGACTTCACAGTCCGTCGCGGCCAAACTTAAACAACCAATAAAAGAAATAGATAGCTGTTAAGTTTTATTCTTATGTCTTTATCGGATGAACAGGAGTTCGCGATACTTAGGCAGAGTCCAGAGCTCGTCGGCAACGATAAGTTCGAGCTTGTCTATCTGATAACGTATCTCCTCCATCTTCGGAGCTACGGTGTCGTGATAGGCAATAGCCTTCTGGTGCTCGTCCTCAATCTTGTTGGCTACCTTGCGGGCATTGACCAGTTCCTCCACACCAGTCTCAATGATCTGTGTGCGTTCAGCCATCTCTTCGATAATCTTCTTGTTGCGTGAGGTCAGCTTGTCGGCCTTCTCGGCAGGGAAGATGTCGTACATGCTCTGTACGTTCTTTGCCAGACGGCTCTGATAGTGAGTGCATACTGGGATGATATGGTTCATAGAGAGGTCGCCGAACACACGTGCCTCGATCTGAATCTTCTTTGTATAAGTCTCCCACTTCACCTCGTTGCGTGCCTCAAGTTCCTTGCGGCTCATCACGTTCTGGCTCTCGAACATCTTGATAGTAGCTTCGTCGAGATAGCGCTCGAAGATTTTCGGGCAAGAAGTCTCGCAGTCAAGACCGCGACGCTTGGCCTCCTCAACCCACTCGTCAGAGTAGCCGTTGCCATCGAAATGGATAGGCTTGCAGAACTTAACATCCTCGCGTACAACGTCGAGCAATGCACTCACCTTGTCCTGACCCTTCTCGATGAGAGCGTCAACACGCTTCTTGAAATCCTGCAGAGCCTCAGCCACTGCAGTGTTCAGTACGATCATAGCTGAAGCACAGTTGGCTTCAGAACCTACAGCACGGAACTCAAAGCGGTTGCCGGTGAATGCAAATGGTGAAGTACGGTTGCGGTCGGTATTGTCGACGAGCAGTTCAGGAATCTCAGGAATGTCAAGCTGCAATCCCTGCTTGCCGGCGATGTCGAACAGTTCGTCCTTGTCAGAAGCCTCGATACGCGAAAGAATATCGGTGAGCTGACGACCGAGGAACGATGAAATGATTGCTGGAGGTGCCTCGTTAGCGCCAAGACGATGAGCATTGGTAGCGCTCATGATGCTCGCCTTTAGCAATCCGTTGTGCTTATATACCGCCATCAATGTCTCAACGATGAATACGATGAAGCGGAGGTTGTCCATCGGAGTCTTGCCAGGGCCGTGCAGCAGTACGCCAGTATCGGTAGCGAGACTCCAGTTATTGTGTTTGCCCGAGCCGTTGATGCCTGCGAAAGGCTTCTCGTGCAACAGTACGCGGAAGCCATGATGACGTGCAATCTTCTTCATGAGCGACATGAGCAGCATGTTGTGGTCGATGGCAAGGTTGGTCTCCTCGAAGATAGGAGCCAGCTCAAACTGGTTGGGCGCAACCTCGTTGTGGCGTGTCTTGCAGGGGATGCCCAGTTCGAGAGCCTGGATTTCCAGATCCTTCATGAAAGCCTGTACACGCTCAGGGATAGCACCGAAGTAGTGGTCGTCCATCTGCTGGTTCTTGGCAGAGTCGTGACCCATAAGTGTGCGTCCGGTGAGCATGAGGTCGGGACGTGCCGAGTACAGTCCTTCGTCAACGAGGAAGTACTCCTGCTCCCAACCGAGGTTAGAGATGACCTTCTTCACTTCCGGATAGAAGTAGTGGCAAACCTCAGTGGCTGCAACATTCACAGCATGCAGCGAGCGCAGAAGCGGAGCCTTGTAGTCGAGAGCCTCGCCTGTGTATGAGATGAAGATGGTAGGAATACACAGTGTATCGTCGATGATGAACACCGGCGAAGTAGGATCCCAAGCCGAATAGCCACGTGCCTCGAACGTGTTACGAATTCCGCCGTTAGGGAATGAGCTGGCATCAGGCTCCTGCTGTACAAGCAGCTTGCCTGAGAATTCCTCAATCATGCCGCCCTTGCCGTCGTGTTCGATGAAAGCATCGTGCTTCTCGGCTGTGCCTTCGGTAAGCGGCTGGAACCAGTGTGTGTAGTGTGTCACACCGTTCTCGTCAGCCCACTGCTTGATGCCCTTAGCTACAGCGTCGGCTATGGAACGATCCAGACGAGCGCCGTTGTCGATAACGTCGATGAGCTTTTCATAAACGTCGCGCGGAAGATACTTGTACATCTTGGCGCGGTTGAAAACGTTCTTACCGAAGAACTCCGATGGACGTTCAATCGGTGCAATCACGTCGACGGGTTTCTTGTTGAAAGCGTCGGCTACAACCTCGAATCTCAAATTTGCCATTGTTGTTTCTTTCTTTTATGTTGTTTGTTTTTAGTTTTTACTGAGCCTTACTGGGCCTTCTTAAGGCTTACTGAGCCTTGCTGGGCCTTACTGGCCCTTCTTAGGCCTTTTTAAGCCTTGGTGAGCCATTCTTTGAAGCTTTGTGGGGCCTTCTTATGCCTTGCTGAGCCAGGCTTAGAGGCTTTGATGGGGTATTCTTATGCCTTGCTGAGCCATTCCTTGATGCGTCGCATTGCTTCGTGGCAGTCGTCGCGGTCGCCGAAGGCTGTTAGTCGGACATATCCCTCGCCGCTCGGTCCGAAGCCTACGCCCGGTGTGCACACCACGCCTACAGCATAGAGCATCTGCTCGAAGAACTTCCACGAGTCGATACCGTCGGGAGTCTTCACCCACAGATACGGAGCATTGCGTCCGCCGAAGACCTTGAAGCCCATCTGTGTGAGCTGTTCGTGCATATAGTGGGCGTTTGCCATATAGTAGTCGATGGTGGCCTTCACCTGCTTCTTGCCCTCGGGTGTATAGATGGCGGCTGCGGCACGCTGCGAGATGTAGCTTGTGCCGTTGAACTTGGTCGACTGCCGGCGGTCCCACAGATGATTCAGTTCGACACGCTGCTTGCCGTCGAGCGTCACGGCTGTAATGTCCTTGGGGATGACGGTGTATCCGCAGCGCACACCGGTGAATCCGGCTGTCTTCGAATAGCTGCGGAACTCAATAGCGCACTTGCGTGCTCCCTTTATCTCGTATATCGAGTGCGGTATGTTGTCGTCCTGGATATACGCCTCGTAAGCGGCATCATAGAATATGATAGTGTCGTTGTCGAGAGCGTACTTCACCCATTTCTTCAGTTCGTCCTTAGGCAGTACGGTGCCCGTAGGATTGTTGGGGTAGCACAGGTATATCATGTCGACACGATGGTCGGGTATCTGCGGCACGAAATTGTTTTCGGCTGTACACGGCATATAGTTGACGTTGCTCCAGCGACCGTTCTCAAGCACTCCGGCACGACCGCACATTACGTTCGAATCGATATATACCGGATAGATAGGGTCGGTCACTCCGATGGAGTTGTCCCAGCGCACTATCTCGCCTATGTTGCCCGTATCGCTCTTTGCACCGTCGTTGACGAACACCTCATTGGGGTCGATATGTATGCCTCGCGGTGCATAATCGTTCTTGACTATTGCCTCGCGCAGGAAGTCGTATCCGCGCTCAGGTCCGTATCCGTGGAACGATGCCTTAACAGCCATTTCGTCTACGGCCTTGTGCATAGCCTCTATTACTGCCGGACAAAGCGGTTGTGTCACGTCTCCTATGCCGAGACTTATCACCTTAACTTGCGGATGCGACACCTTGAAGGCATTCACCTTCTTGGCTATATCTGCAAACAAGTAGCTGTTGGACAGCTTCAGGAAATGTTCGTTTACCAGTGCCATACCTGTTGAATTTTGAATTTTGAGTTTTGAGTTTTGAATTATTCTCGGCTTACGCCTGCGATTTGGAGTTTTTGAATTTTGAATTATTTCTTTCGGAATTTTGAGTTGTTGAATTATTAATTCAAAAATGAACAATTCCTAATCGCCAAAGGCGACAATTCAAAACTCAAAATTCAAAATTCAAAATTGCCGAAGGCTTACGGCAGGTTAACTTCTCCTTCAAATGCGAACGCTGCCGGTCCGGTCATATATACATGTCCGTCCTGCTCGTTCCATTCTATATGCAGGGTGCCGCCATCCATTGCAATGTCGCTTGTATGACCTCTGCGGTCGGTCAGTGCGGCAGCTACTGCTGTGGCGCAAGCGCCAGTGCCGCATGCCATCGTTATCCCGCTGCCGCGCTCCCATACCCGTGTGCGTATGGTGCCGTCGTCCATGAGCTGTGCAAACTCGATGTTGCAACGCTCCGGAAAGGCTGCGTCGCGCTCCATGATGGAGCCGTATCGGGCTATGTCGAGCGTCTGTATGTCGTCGACAAAGCATACGAAATGGGGATTGCCCATTGATACGAACGTGCCACGGAAGGTGCGGAAGTCGGCAGTGAGAGTGTCGCCTGCCTTCTCGTCATACTGCTTCTCGTTGTGAAACACGGGCTGCAGCATATCTACCGTAACGCTTTCCACCTTATTTATATTATGGCCTTCGTCGGCAAGATGCAGATTGAGCGTCTTCACACCCGACAGCGTCTGCAGTCGTATGGAGGTTTTACTGGTGAGCCCTTTCTCGTACAGATACTTGCCAATGCATCGCGACGCGTTGCCGCACATCATGGCTTCCGATCCGTCGGCATTGAAAATGCGCATCGAGAAATCGGCTTCTACTCCTTCATCGGGCTTGCCTATCAATACAAGTCCGTCGCTGCCTATGCCAGTATGGTATTTGCTCCATGCTATTGCAGCCTTCGACGGGTCGGGAATGGCATATTTCTGTGTGTCTACATATATATAGTCATTGCCAGCCCCGTGCATCTTTGTGAACTTAACCGACTTTACCATTTTGTCTATCTTTTTACCTTAAAGAATTACTCTTTGTCCTTTGCGTTTGCAAAATTACAACAATTTGCGCAATAGACAACAATTTAATTACCACATTTTCGGGTTAATTATCTTTAAGTTTCTATTTGTAAGCAATCTTTGATGTTTTCGTTTCAATTTGAAAGCGCAACGAATGTTTTAGTTTACAATTACACACACGTAGCAAGAACAAACTATTAAAATGCTACCTATATCTTGTTTTACATTTCTTTTTGTCGTACTTTTGCATCGTGACAGTTACATAATGCAACAATAAACATAGGATAACCAATAAAAAGAAAGTTATATGAAAAAGATTGAGGCAATTATCCGAAAGTCGAGATTTGAAGATGTAAAGCAAGCGTTGCTTGCTGCCGACATCGAATGGTTCTCTTATTACGACGTGCGCGGCATAGGCAAAGCCCGTCAGGACCGCATCTATCGTGGCGTCGTTTACGACACAAGTTCAATCGAACGTATATTGGTATCGCTCGTGGTTCGCGAGAAGAATGTGGAGCGTGCCGTTAAGGCTATACTCGAAGCTGCACAGACGGGCGAGATTGGCGACGGGCGCATATTCATCATACCTATAGAAGACGCCATACGCATACGCACCGGCGAGCGAGGCGACATAGCTCTGTATAATGCGGAGCAGGAAAAGTAATTGCGCAAAGGCGCAATTGGAATTAGGAATTTTGAGTTTTGAATTTTGAATTATCGCCTTTGGCGATTAGGAATTATTCAATTTTGAATTTCCAGAATCTTATTCTTCAATTCTAAATTCATAATGCATCAATTCAAAATCGCAGGCGTAAGCCGAGAACAATTCAAAATTCAAAACTCAAAATTCAAAATTGCCGCAGGCAACAACTCAAAACTCAAAACTCAAAATTCAAAACTATGGAATACACAACTCTCGATACCGGCAACACAGCCTGGATGATTGTCGCAACGATATTGGTGCTCATGATGAGCATTCCGGGCATAGCATTGTTCTACGGCGGACTCGTCCGCCAGAAGAACGTGCTGAGTGTGATAATGCAGACCATGCTCATTGTGGGCGTAGTGTCGCTGATATGGGTGGCTATAGGCTACTCGTGGGCGTTCGGAACGGGATTCAAGGAGAGCGGCTCATGTCTGTGGTTCTTCATGGGCGGACTGGACAAGGCGTTCATGCACGGCATAACGACCCGCAACATAATGCCTTCGGGAATACCCGAAATGACGTTTGCCATGTTCCAGTGTATGTTCGCACTCATCACTCCGGCGCTCATACTCGGTGCATTTGCCGAACGAATCAAGTTCAAGGGCTACATGGTGTTCACCATTCTGTGGGTCATCATTGCCTATCTGCCTATGGCCCACTGGGTGTGGGGCGGCGGATTCTTGCAGCAGATGGGTGCCATCGACTTTGCCGGAGGCACCGTGGTGCACATCAACGCCGGCGTGTCGGCATTCATCATGTGCCTCATGATAGGCAAGCGCGACGACTGGCGCAAGGGACACCCTATCATGCCACACAACATAACGTTCGTGTTCATGGGCATGTCGTTCCTCTGGCTCGGATGGGTCGGATTCAATGCAGGTAGCGGACTGGCTGCCGACGGACTGGCTGCCAACGCTTTCCTCGTGACACACGTGGCTGCAGCGACGGCTGCCGTGACATGGATGATTATCGACTGGACGTGCAACAAGAAGCCTACTACTATCGGTGCATGTACGGGTGCAGTCGGCGGACTCGTTGCCATAACTCCTGCTGCCGGTTCAACCGACATTCTCGGAGCCTTCGCCATCGGCATCATCACCACCATTATATGCTTCATTATGGTGGCTGTGATAAAGCCCAAGTTCAAGTATGACGACGCTCTCGACGCATTCGGCGTTCATGGCATGGGCGGAATCATCGGCTCGATACTCACCGGTGTGTTCGCCACACGCTGCATAACGGGCGAAGGCGGTGCCGAAGGTGCCCTCTACGGCAACTGGCACCAGCTATGGGTGCAGACCGTGGCAACGCTCGTGAGCATAGCCTTCAGCGCTGTTGTCACCTATATATTATATGTACTGGTAGACAAGACCATCGGAATGCGCGTATGCCGCCGCGTTGAAGAGGAAGGACTCGACATATACGAGCACGGCGAGAGTGCCTACAACTAAATATGTAGGGAGTTAGAAAACTAAGTAAATGTGCTGACCTAAAATAATGACTATTCTTTTGATTCTGGGTGCCCTCTGCCTCGCGTGGCAGAGGGACATCTTTGTTTTAAAAACGAATGGGAAAAAGTCAGCCACATCCGATATTTGGAGGATACTATAGTTTTAATAAGTACAAACCGTAGGAGGCTATGGCGTCCCCGCCATAGCCTGAGCAAGCAGACAGTGCAGATTATCAAAACAAGAAAGCACAAATTAACTGCACAGACTATGGCGAGGACGCCATAGCCTCCTACTATTTGCTTTGCCAACTAACTTACAAAACAAGAACTTATACTATTATCACTCCATATTACAGATGAACCAAAAGTCAGCATTTACAAATGTAGTCCTTTTGCACTGCAAAAGGGGTACTTTTGAGGAGCAAAAGGAGTCCTTTTGAGGTGCAAAAGGAGTCCTTTCGGAGTGCAAAAGGAGTCCTTTTGGAAAGCGCCCCCTAAATGCTTGCTCAAACATACAGCAAAAACCAATAAAAGAAGACAAAAATATGTGTGGAATTGTATCTATTTTCAACCTTCGGGAGCAGACTCCCGAGTTGCGTCAAAAGGCTCTGCGCATGAGCCGTAAGATTCGTCATCGGGGTCCTGACTGGAGCGGTATATACTGCGGAGGTTCTGCCATCCTGGCTCACGAACGCCTGTCGATAGTCGATCCAGAATCGGGCGGACAGCCATTGTTCTCGCCCGACCGCCAGCAAGTGCTTGCCGTCAACGGCGAGATATACAACCATAAGGACATACGCGAGCGCTACAAGGGCAAGTACGAGTTTCAGACGGGCAGCGACTGCGAGGTTATCCTCGCCCTGTATCGCGACAAGGGCATCGACTTTCTTGAAGACCTCAGCGGCATCTTCGCCTTTGCCCTGTACGACCAGGAGCGCGACGAGTTTCTGATAGCGCGCGATCCCATCGGCGTGATTCCTCTATACATAGGCTACGACAGCGACGGCACCGTATACGTTGCATCCGAACTGAAGGCTCTTGAGGGCGAGTGCGAACGCTACGAACCCTTCCTGCCGGGCCACTACTACTCAAGTCGCAAGGGCAAGATGACCCGCTACTACAAGCGCGACTGGTTCAACTACGAAGCCGTGAAAGACAACAAGGCGAGCGTCAGCGCCATCCACGACGCACTGGAGGACGCTGTGCGCCGCCAACTTATGAGCGATGTGCCCTACGGAGTGCTGCTGTCGGGCGGACTGGATTCGTCGGTAATCTCGGCAATTGCCGAGAAATACTCCGAGCGACGCATCGAATCGGACGGTAAGGAACGTGCCTGGTGGCCACGCCTGCACTCGTTTGCCGTAGGACTGAAGGGCGCACCCGACTTGGCTAAGGCACGGCTTGTGGCTGACTACATAGGAACGGTCCACCACGAGATAAACTACCCCATACAGGAGGGACTCGACGCCATACGCGACGTGATATACTTCATCGAGACCTACGACGTCACCACCGTGCGAGCCTCAACACCTATGTATCTGCTGGCACGTGTAATAAAGTCGATGGGAATAAAGATGGTGCTCTCGGGCGAGGGTGCCGACGAGATATTCGGTGGCTATCTGTACTTCCACAAGGCTCCCGACGCACGCGCTTTCCACGAGGAGACCGTACGCAAGCTGTCCAAGCTGCATCTGTACGACTGCCTGCGTGCCAACAAGAGTCTGTCGGCATGGGGCGTTGAGGGACGTGTGCCCTTCCTCGACAAGGAATTCCTTGACGTGGCTATGCGCACCAATCCCGAAGCCAAGATGTGCCCGGGCAAGACCATTGAGAAGAAGATTGTACGCGAGGCGTTCGCCGACATGCTGCCCGAGGAGGTAGCATGGCGACAGAAGGAACAGTTCAGCGACGGCGTGGGCTACTCGTGGATTGACACGTTGAAGCAGATAACCGAACAACAGGTGTCGGATGAGCAAATGGCTCATGCCGCCGAGCGCTTCCCCATCAATCCGCCACGCTGCAAGGAGGAATACTACTACCGCACAATCTTCGAAGAACACTTCCCCTCGGAATCAGCAGCACGCAGCGTGCCAAGCGTTCCGAGCGTAGCATGTTCTACCGCCGAGGCGCTGGCTTGGGACAAAGCATTCCAAGGCAAGAACGACCCCAGCGGACGTGCAGTAGCAGGTGTACACGAAAAGGCGTACTAAAGCAAAAAACCGGTAGTGCTAAAGACAGGCACTACTTCGACTGATTGAACAAATCAATCCATTTCTGAATAATTATATTAGGACTGTACTCAAGCGACTTCGCCACCACCTGATGGCGGAGTCGCTGCTTTTTGTCCTCATCCATAGCAGCAAACTCCAGCATCTTGTCGGCAAAGGCTTGCACATCGCCTTTGGGAGTAAGTATGCCGGCAGAACCATCTGTGCCGACTATACTGCGCACACCTTCACACATATCCATAGATATTGGCACTACACCATGCGATTGTGCCTCAATCAGACACAATGGAAATCCCTCGTACTCTGACACAAGACACAAGGCTGAAGCACGACGATAGTATTCAGCAGGACTTTGATAGCCCTCGAAACTGACACGAGGCAACCCCTTAGCCAACGACTTCAACCGCTTACCATCAGGTCCGTCGCCTACAATAACAAGACTCCAGTCGGGCAACTTGTCACAAATCATACGCCAGGCATCAATCAATCGGTCGATACGTTTGTCGGGATACGACAGACGACCTACATACAGAAACTCCTTACGCTTGTCGTAACAAACATCAGTAGCAGGCTGCTGCATGTTAGGAATTACATGCATATGCATGATATGATTTGACGACAATTTCAAATCGCGTACAATCTGGTCGCGATAGCCTTCGCACAAAACCATATAATCATCAAAAACATTGACAGTCTTAATATAGCGCTTGCGATAACGGCGTTCAAGCATATTGGTCTTTTCATAACGCAGATACTTTGCAAGATAATACTTCGCAGCTTTGACCAATCCCTTATGGCTATTCTGACGAGCACGCTGACGCTTTCTGAATATCTCCCAATACGGAACATTATGATTGGCATATATCGTCTTACATCCCATACGATGCAGCTCTTCAACTACATCATGCTGACACAGCATAACGAATACCACCGTACCAATACCATTGGCACGAACGCCATCAAGCAAGAATTTCCAATTCTTTTTCAACTTTACGTTGCCAAGAGTAGGCGAAACAATTACATGAAAACGACTGTCAGAAACAAGATTTGACGGCAACAATTCAGGATTGTACTCACGGACAAACACATAAACCTCATAGCCACCACGCTCCAACAGCGCTGTAGCAATATCACACGTAACACGTTCGGCACCTCCAATAGGGAACTCACCATGCACAAACGCCACTTTCTTAACTTCAGCCATATATCAGTTTTTGAATAAATGTTTACACTTAGAACGCCATATTATATCAACCCAAGCAGCCTTTTCATCAACAATTTAAAAGCATCCTTGCGCATGTATTTTTTAATTTCTCTATTCGTTATCACATAGAACAATACCGTTATCAGATTTTTATGAAACAATTGAGCAGCTTCCTTATTATTTCTATATGGTAGAAGCCACATTTTAAAATTAAACAGAAGGAAATATAACGGTCGTCTGTATGCATACTGCTTATATTTGCTATAATGTCTGCGTACTATAGCTAAGTTTTCCACAACATCATTATATTTCCTTATCATTCCATCCAACGTTGTTTGATGCGACGTTGTACTCATTTTGACATCATAATTATAACAATCATTGCGACAATAGGCGACGTTATTAGCTATGTCATATAAAGGAAGAACGACCGCCATATCGTCTCCCATATATTTCTGAGGAATTTCATCCAACTGTCCAAGCAATTCTCGACGTATCATCTTATTGCATAAACTCCATACAGTACGCATGTACATCATGTCCTTTATTAATCCCTCTTTGCTTGCATTTTCATCACGCAACCCGAGCAATCGGTTTGTACCATTCTCTTCAAACAGCAACATGTCACATACAACTATATCAGCATTCTTATTAACAGCTACATTATACATCTTTTCGTATAATCCCGAGTCTACCCAATCGTCACTGTCACAGCTTATAATATAGTTGCCATTAGCAGTTTGCCATCCACTTAGTCTTGCTAATGCCGATCCTTTATTCTCCTCGTGATGTACAATTCTTACCTGTTGTTTTCTTGCAGGATAGTCGTTTATGACTTCATTCAGGATGTCTATCGACCTGTCTTTGGTGCAGTCATTAACGAATATATATTCAATATCGTCTAAGGTCTGTTCAAACAGACTGCGAGCACAACGCTCTATATATTTCTCTACTCCATAAACCGGAATAACAACACTTACTTTAGGCATATTTTATTATGTTTGTTTATGCAATTTCAATTATTAAGCAGAGGGTTGTAGCTTTTGATTTTACAACAAATCCATCCACATCTGCCCTACTCTTTCAGGGCTGTACTCCAACGATTTGGCTACTACTTGATGACGGAGTCGGAGTTTGGTGTCTTCATCAAGAGCAGCAAACTCAAGCATCTTGTCGGCAAAGGCACGGACATTGCCCTTTGGCACAAGCATACCAGCCGAACCATCATTGCCAACAATACTGCAAACGCCCTCTGACGAGTTCATTGTAATAGGCACTACACCATGCGACTGCGCCTCAATCAGACACAACGGGAATCCCTCATATTCTGACACAAGACACAAAGCAGAAGCGTGGCGATAATATTCATCTGGCTTTTGATAACCCTCGAAACTCAAACGAGGCAATCCTTCAGCCAAAGTCTCAAGTCGTTTGCGGTCGGGTCCGTCACCTACAATGACAAGACTCCAATCAGGCAACTTGTCATAAATCAAACGCCAAGCATCAATCAGTCGGTCAATACGTTTGTCAGCATACGACAAGCGACCGACAAACAGAAACTCCTTACGCTTGTCGTAGCATAATTCGGTAGCAGGTTGCTGCATATTCGGAATGACATGAATGCGGGAAGCATCAGACGGTGAAAGTTTCAAATTATGCACAATCTGATTGCGATATCCATCACACAACACCATATAATCATCAAAATGTTCAAGATCCTGCTTATAGAATTTGTTCCAACGACGTTCGAGCACATGCAGAACCTCATAGCGGAGATACTTAAACAAATAATATTTTATAGTCTTTGCACGGCTTCTGCGAGCCTTCAGACGAACACGTTGACGACGGTCAGGCACCTCCCAAAATGCCGGGCCATGATTAGCATAAATAGTATGACATCCCATACGCTTCAATTCATCGGCAACATCATGCAGACGTTGTACAACAAACACTACCGAACTGATGCCATTGGCACGCACGTTGTCAACTAAAAAATTCGGAATATCCGACAAATAGCGAACATCGGTATTTTCAGAAGCTATAACATGGAAACGATTGTCAGACGCAAGATTTGCAGGTAACATTTCGGAATTGAACTTGAGTGTTAAGACATAAACCTCATACCCACCACGTTCCAACAACGCAGTAGCAATATCACAAGTAACACGTTCTGCCCCACCTGATGGAAAAATCTCATGTACAAACGCAACTTTCTTCACTTCTTTCATATATCTAATTATGCAATGTATATGTATAAATAGGATTAAACAAATGCAAATGTAGCCCAAATCAACGGAATAAACAAGCATATCAAACAGATAATGTGACAAAAAGACAAATAAAGCAGATTTTGGCATATTTCCCCATTCCCATATAGTTACATCTCCATATTCCTCCGTTCATTCTTCGTTCATCCTTCGTTGTGAACTCGATCATCCTCCGTTGTGAACTCGATCTACCTTCGTTAACGAAGCGTAGGCATAACGGAGGATGAACGTAGGCAGAACGAAGGATGAGCGTAGGCAGAACGAAGATGTAGTGAAGAGCGAACGAAAAAGCCCTACCCCGTCCTCTTCCCCAGCAGGGATAGGAGTAATTACACGAATTACAAGAATGAAGCATGCGATAAAGACAAGAGTGAGATTCGTGTCATTCGTGGTCTATACTTGGGAGACTTCAACACGAATTACACGAATCACACGAATGTAGAGCGAGTGGAATTCGTGGGGATAATTCATGGACAATTCATGGCTATTCGTGACAACAAAAATTTTACAATCTATTGCGTATGACCTTATTGGCTATTATTTATAGACTGAACAAACGGAATGAAATTGTTAAACTTGTTACAAAAACTGTTAACATTGCAAGGGCGATGTAATATTATGCAATATTTTTAGTACCTTTGCATCGGAATTACAAAAATGTAACCTCTGCATTGCAAATTACAAACCGAAGGTTGAACACTATTGTTAGTTCGACGATCACCTTTTGAAAGAATGATATACTCATTCTAATCTTAAATGCATCCTTAAAACAATGAATTTAAAGAAAACGATTAAGACATTAGCAATATCATTGTTCCTGGCAGTGGCTCCTAACCATGCCAGCGCACAAGACCTTATCGCACGACAGGCTCCCGTTGACCGCAAGATGGCTGCTGTAGACACTATCATGCTGCGCAACATCACTATCAAGGAGGAGACCGAATCGCCTGCATCTGAACTATACGCCAACTGGGACAATAAATACGCTCACCGCGCAACTGAATTGCCCGAACACTTCAACATCGACCTGCGCCACTTCTGCATGCCCACCACAAGCCGCGTCATAACAAGTAATTTTGGTTCGCGATGGGGACGCCAGCATAAAGGTCTCGACATCAAAGTGTATATAGGCGACACTATTCGCGCTGCATTCTCAGGCAAGGTTCGCATTGTACGCTACGAAGGTGGCGGATATGGCAAGTATATCGTGATACGTCACAACAACGGACTGGAGACCATATACGGTCACCTCTCAAAGCAACTCGTAGAGGAGAACCAGACTGTCAGAGCTGGCGAGGTAATCGGACTCGGTGGCAACACCGGACGAAGCACCGGTTCGCACCTGCACTTCGAGACTCGTCTGTGTGGCGTTGCACTTAACCCCGCATTGATGTTCGACTTCCGCGAGCAGGACGTAACGGGCGACTATTATGCTTTCAACCGTTCTACATACGACAACGAGTCGGCTAACGCCACTCGTCTGCGTGGTAAGCAGGATGGTTCGACTATTGCAAAGAACGATTCTAACGACGACTACGCTACCAACAACCGCACTACTTCAGGTCTGGACGACCAGATACAGTATCACAAGGTGGTTAAGGGCGAGACATTGGAGAGCATCTCACGCAAGCGTGGTGTTACTATCGCACAGATTTGCAAGCTCAACCACATAACAAAGAAGATGAAGTTGCGCCCAGGACAAATCCTGCGCTACTCATAATCAAACCGGAATATTACCAAATTTATTATATTAGATCGAGCGCGCCAGAAGAAACAGTGATGTTTCGTTCTGGCGCAGTTTTTTATATCAACATCTTCAATAAACAAACGGATAACACTCATTCACTATGCTGTTGAAATTTTTCCTCACATGCAACAAGATTGGAGCGTTCACCCTCGGTGGTGGTTATGCCATGATTCCGATTATGGAACGCGAATTTGTAGACAAGAATCAATGGATGGACCGTCAGGAGTTTATGGATATTATGGTGGTGGCACAGACCACACCTGGCATATTTGCCGTTGATATGGCAAGCCATATAGGCTACAAGATGCGCGGCGTCTGGGGCGGTATTGTTGGTGCCGTTGGCATAGCCCTACCCTCTATCATCGCCATTATGATTATAGCCATGTTCTTCCATAACATCAAGGACAATCCTTGGGTGGAGAAGTTCTTCCGCGGTGTACGCCCGGCAGTGGTGGCTCTGATTGCAGCGCCGTGCTTCAAAATGGCTAAGACGGCTGGCATAACATGGCGCACCGTATGGATTCCGATAGTGTGCTGTCTGCTCATCGCCTTAGCCAATGTCTCGCCTATATACCTTATTATTATAGCTGGTGTGGCAGGGTGGCTTCTTGGACGTTGCACGAAGTGCAATTAGGAGTTTTGAATTTTGAATTTGGAGTTATTCTCGGCTTACGCCTGCGATTTTGAATTTTAGATTTTTGAATTTTAAGTTACTGTATTTGGCAATTCTGAATTCAAAACTGAATAATCACTAATCGACAAAGCCGATAATTCAAAACTCAAAACTCAAAATTCAAAACTGCTGCAGGCTACAATTCAAAATTCAATAATTCAAAATCGGCAAAGCCGACAATTCAAAAATCAAAACTCACAACTCAAAACTCTTATATGATTTTTCTGAAACTCTTTATAGTCTTCACCAAGATAGGAACATTCAATTTCGGCGGCGGTTATGCCATGCTGTCGCTTATACACAACGAGGTGGTGGTGAAGAACGCATGGCTTAGCAATGCCGAGTTTACCGACATCGTGGCTATAAGCCAGTCGACACCAGGTCCTATCGGTATCAACGCTGCTACATACGCAGGATATGTGGCAGTACTGAATCAAGGCTATCCGGAATGGTTGGCAGCTGTAGGCTCAGTGATAGCGTCGCTGAGCATAATATGGTTGCCGTTCGTAATAATGATACTTATATCACGCTATCTCATCAACCACAAGGACTCGAAGATTGTAAAGGACATCTTCGCAGGCTTGCGCCCTACAATCGTAGGACTGATAGCTGCGGCTGCCGTGCTGCTTATGAACAAAGAGAACTTCGGATCGCCAACCGACAATGCCGTAAGCTTTGCCATAAGCATAGCACTCTTTGCCGCTACATTCTATTTCACCAAGTTCCGCAAGAGCAACCCCATACTCGTAATGCTCGTATGCGGACTCTTGGGACTCGTGATATTCTGATTTACTCCTCTACAGCCTCTGCTCTGAACAGCGAGAAGTTGACGCTGCCATAAGCTCTGTGCTCAATAAAGCCCGGAATGTCGGAGAAGTCGTTCTTCTTGCCATGCTCGAATACAAGCAGTCCGCCGGGTTTCAACATTCCCTTTTCAAGAATCAAGCTCGGAATGGTGGGCAGTTCGGGCAAGGCATAAGGTGGGTCGGCAAATATCAGGTCGAACTGCTGCTTGCACGTCTTTATGAATCTGAACACGTCACCACGTATCAGAATATTGTCGTTGGTATCGAGCTTCTTCATACATTCACGGATGAATGAAGCATGGTCGCGGTCCATCTCAACGCTCACTACGGGAGCACAACCACGCGACAACAGTTCGAGCGAAATGCTGCCCGTACCTGCAAATAGGTCGAGAGCATTGGCTCCGTCCATGTCGACATAACCATTTATTACGTTAAAGATATTCTCCTTTGCGAAATCGGTTGTGGGACGCGCCTTAAACGAACGTGGAATGTCGAAATGACGTCCCTTGTATATACCTGTTATTATTCTCATAGTCTTGTTTATATTTTAATGGACATGCTTTATGTTCTTGATAAAGCGTCCCAATTCCTTCACCAGCTGTTCAAGTCCGGCTATGTTGCCCGACAGACATAAAATGTCGGTGCGTTTCATTGCAAGCGTCTGCCATACATTCAATATGTAGTAGGCTGCATCGGGAGCAAGCGTCGCGTCGAACGAATTGCAGAAGCGCACCCTACCCTTTCGGAATGCGCAGATGTCAATGCGCTTGTCGTGGAAATAGCAGAACAGTTTCTCCTGAAAGCCTCCCCATGACTGCTGACTGAACTGCACAAGTACGGGGGCAAGCAACGGCATGTACTGCACTCCACGGAATGTCTCGCTCAATACAAACCGCAAGTCACGGTTGACAGCATAGGCTGCCACTACACCGAGTTGCGCAATGGGATATGTCAGCACCTCATCCTGACGCATGTTTGAATTGGTGTGGGCATAAAGCAAAGCCACGTTCTGCACGTCGAATTCCTCTTGGGGAATGAGCAGCAGCGGTGTGTCGATTACTACCAGCACGTCATCGTAGAGCGACTCAGCCTGCGACACAGCCGATTGAGCAGTATCCGTATTGGCTCCGCCCGAAAGTGGAGTGAGATGAGAAGGGCGCTTTGCCTGCGGCAGATGACATTCGGTCAATGCCTGGCGTAAATTAGCAGCCACTGCAATGCCCGTCTTCATGTTGTACTGCTCGTAGTCGGTCTGTCCCTCGATGACTGTGTTAGGGGCAGTAAACGTTATCGTAGTACGTGTTATGCGTATTGTCAGTTTCATAAGAGTAATTCTCTGTTATCAGTATTTTATCACCAATGCTTTGCCTTTCCGAATATCTTATGCAATCGGTTGACCACCGAGCGGCGTATGTGTCCGAAATTGCCGTAGCGCAGATTGAGCCACAACTCCTCCAATGAGCGACCTGCCTTAATCCACGGATGTCCGTAGGCGTAGGTGCGATACACCTTGTTCTTGAACGCCACATCCTCCACCACATAACGCGGATGGCGTATGTTGGCAGTGTCGATGTCGAAACGCTGCATGGTGAACAGTCGGCGCAAGCGTCGTGGCATGGTCTGCAGCGAACCGGTGTAGTGGGTCGACCCGTCAGTAGCACCGAGATTGTTTATCATATTGCACGTCGGCATAATGGCGAGACCTGAATTGAGAAGCATCGACGACCAGAATATGGTCTCGTAGTATGCCTTGCCCGACGCACGATGGTCGTAGCAGGCGTGCAACGTGTCGAGACAATAGCGACGCTGGTGCATAACGTCATTAAGCTGACGCATTGCATCGGGGTCGTCGAGAAAGGCGTAGGTATCGTCCCATGTATCGATGACGCGTCGCCATGATGCCCATCCCCATATAGAGAACACCGAGGTGAACATATAATCATAAGGACTGTCTACCTTCTCTTCTGGATTGAATCCTGCCACCATCCACACACGATTATCGTGTTCGTAACGGTCGAGCATCTGCTTGCAGAACGGGAAGAACGACTGCGACGGCACGTCATCGTCTTCAAGCACGATGCACTTGTCGACTATAGAGAACGCCCACTTCTGCGATATATATTCAGAAGGATCACATCCGTAGTTGCGCTCCTGATATTTGCGATACACCTCACACTGCCAGTCGATATTCTCAACCACACGTCGGCATCCTTCAATGCCGGGCATATCGCGCTCGCCACGTGGTCCGTCCTGATAGAGGAACAGTCGTGAGGGTCGCGCCTTGCGCACTTCGTCGAACACCTTCTTTAGATGATCGGGACGATTGAAGAACAGTATGAGTACGGCGACGTCGGTTTTGTATGGTTGTAGCGTCATAAGCGTAATGTTGATTATGTTAATGATTAAACATGTATTGTCTATGATATGGCTGCCCAATTGACGTTGGTGTCACGCAACTGGCGCAGTCGGTTCCACAGCATTGCATATTGTGTGGACGTGCAAGTGGGGTCGGCATCGATGATGCGCTGTGCCTCCTGTCGTGCCAATGCAACGAGCTGACCGTCGCGTGCTATGTCGGCTATCTTCAGATCGAACGCAATGCCACTCTGCTGCGTGCCTTCAAGGTCGCCAGGTCCGCGCAGTTTGAGGTCGGCTTCGGCTATGCGGAATCCGTCGTTGGTCTGACACATTATGTCGATACGCTTGCGCGTCACTTCCGACAGCTTGTATGTGGTGACAAGTATGCAATAGCTCTGGTCGGCACCGCGTCCTACACGTCCGCGCAACTGGTGCAGCTGCGAGAGTCCGAAGCGTTGCGAGTCGAGTATCACCATCACCGAAGCGTTAGGCACATTCACGCCCACCTCGATAACGGTGGTTGCAACGAGTATCTGAGTCTCGCCGCTTACAAACTTCTGCATCTCGGTATCCTTCTCCTTCGACTTCATCCTGCCATGCACCTTGCTGATGCTGAACTCGGGGAAGATGTCGCACAGCGCAGCATATCCCTCTTCCAGATTCTTGAGGTCGCTCTTCTCGCTCTCGGTAATGAGCGGATAGACGATATATACCTGTCGTCCGAGACGTATCTGCTGGCGTATGCCGTTGTAGAGCGATGTCATCTGGTTGTCAAACTTGTGTATGGTCTGCACGGGTTTGCGTCCAGGCGGCAACTCGTCGATAACGCTCACATCGAGGTCGCCGTATATTGTCATGGCGAGAGTGCGCGGAATCGGCGTGGCGGTCATGACAAGGATGTGTGGCGGATTCTCGCTCTTAGCCCATAAGCGTGCTCGCTGGGCTACTCCGAAGCGGTGCTGCTCGTCTATGACAGCAACGCCGAGACGCTGAAAGCGCACGGGGTCTTCTAGTATGGCGTGAGTTCCGACGAGTATGCGCACATCGCCCGATATGAGCCCATCAAGTACTTTGGTGCGCTGCTTGCCCTTCACCATTCCCGTGAGCAGTTCGGTGCGTATGTCCATACCATCAAGAAACTCGCGTATTGTGGCAAGATGCTGCTCTGCCAATATCTCGGTAGGCGCCATGATACACGCCTGATAGCCATTGCCCAGAGCTATGAGAATGGTCATAAGCGCTACGAGCGTCTTGCCCGAACCTACATCGCCTTGCAGCAGACGGTTCATCTGGCGGCCCGAACGCATATCGTCGCGTATCTCGTGCATCACACGTTTCTGTGCACCGGTGAGTTCGAACTTGAGGTTGTTAGCATAGAAGTCGTTGAACTCCTGCCCTACTTTGTTCAATACGTAGCCACGGTATTTGCGACGATGGTCGCTGGCGTAACGCAGAATGTTGAGCTGAACGTAGAACAGCTCTTCAAACTTGAGTCGTTCGCGCGCCTTCTGCATGTCCATAGCGTTGCGCGGATAGTGAACGCAACGCATAGCCTCATCGCGCGACATAAGATGCAGACGCTCCACGATGAATGGGGGCAGCGTCTCGGGCAATGGCGTGGCTATCTTCTGCAGCATCGTCTTGACCAGACGCTCTATGTTGCGCGACGACATGCCCGCCTTCTTCATACGTTCGGTGGTGATGTAGTAGGGTTGCATGCCCATCTCTGAGAGCTGCAACTCTTTAGCAAGGTCGATGTCGGGATGTGCTATCTGATAGCGTCCGCCATATACCGAGGGTCGGCCGAAGACTATATACTCCACTCCCACCTTATAATTCTTGTATACGTATTGCGTGCCTGAGAACCATACGAGGTCCATAACGCCGTGGTCGTCGGTGAAGTGTGCCACGACACGCTTCTTGCGCGGTCCCATCTCAAACTCCTCAAACGACAGTATGCGTCCCTTTATCTGCACGAAGGGCATGTCGCTCGTCAATTCGCTGATGGCATATATACGACTGCGGTCGACATATTTGTAAGGATAATACTCCAACAATCCACCCCAGGTGCTCACCTCGAGTTCCTTCTTCAACAGCTCCTTGCGCTGCGGCCCTACACCGGGCAAATACATTATGTCTTGTGAGAGTATGTCCATCGCTGATACGAATTTTGAATTAGGAATTTTGAATTAGGAATTATTCTCGGCTTCGCCTGCGATTTTGAATTGATGAATTGTGAGTTTTAAGTTGAGCAATTCAAAATTGAATAATTCCTAATCGGCGTAGCCGACCAATTCAAAACTCAAAACTCAAAATTCAAAACTCGACTTATTGTTTGCAGAGGAACTCTGCAAACAATAAGTCATAAGGCGTTGTGAGCTTTATGTTCTCACGGTTGCCGTCAACCATTGTTATCTTCATGCCAGCAGCCTCAGCCACTGATGCGTCGTCGGTGAAGTTGTCGCTGTATTCGGTATTGAATGCGCGCTTTATCTGCTGTATGTCGAATGTCTGCGGAGTCTGCACCGTGCGATAGTTGTTGCGCTGAACGTTATGTCCGCCTTCGTCATCAACAAAACGCAGAGTGTCTGTAACGGGCAGAACGGGTAGCGCTGCTCCATGCATACGCGCAGCCTCAAAGCATCGGGCTATTGTCTCTACCGATACAAAGGGACGCACGCCGTCGTGAATACCAACAACACCTTGTGCATCGTCAGGCACAGCAGCGAGTCCGTTCTTAGATGAATGGAAGCGTGTTTCGCCTCCATCTACTACGATGTGCTCTACAGCAAATGCGTACTTACTGCACAGCTGTCGCCAATAGTCCTGCTGCGAGTGCGGCAGAACTACAATGATGCCCAACTGCGGGTTGTACTGATTGAAACGTTCTATGGTGCGCATTAGCACCGGTCGGCCATCAACGGACAGAAACTGCTTGGGCAAATCGCCACCCATACGCAATCCCTTGCCACCAGCCACTATGATGATGTAATCCAATATTTAATGTTTAATTATTAATGATTAATGTTTAATTGACAGATTGTAATATCAACTCGTCACTTGTCAACTCGTCACTCGTCAACTAACCTTCGTACATCATTCCCTTCTTCAGCGCCTCTGCCACACGCTCGCCCTTGAGCAGCGTCACAAGAGTATAGCCATATTCGAACGATGCACCGGGACCTTTGCCCGTTATGATGTTGCCGTCGACAGTGCAAAGAGCTGCTGTGTATTCGGCTCCTCCGAGCTGGTCTTCAAAGCCCGGATAGCATGTAGCACGTCTGCCACGCAACAGTCCGAGATGTCCCAACACCATAGGTCCGGCACAGATAGCACCTACCAAACGTCCAGTCTCAGCCTGACGCATTACGGCACGGCGTACACCTTCGTGCTCATCGATGTTCTTTGCGCCAGGCATACCGCCCGGAATGAGCAGCAAGTCAGCATCGGCAAAGTCAGCATCGGCAAACAGCATATCAGCCTTCACCGTCACACCATGAGCCGACTCCACATCGATAGAGTCGCCAATGCTTACAGTCTTCACTTCCACGCCACTTCGACGCAGTATGTCTACGGGAGCCAACGCTTCGATATCCTCAAATCCGTTGGCAAGAAATTCGTATGCTTTTGCCATATTATGTATATTTACTAAAGGTTTTTCAGCCGTCTTTGTTTTGGGGCGCAACACTCCGAACGGGTCGGCTGTCTTCTCGTCTTCCTCGTCGCGCTTCTTCAAAGAATAAAAACGTGCCATATATGTTTACTGTTTAATTAGCTCGGGTAATATAAACACCGAGTGAATCTTCTGTTTCTCCTTGGGCGGTATCTGCATGTAGTCGCGGTAGAGGTCGTGCAGATAGGCATCGGTATTGGCCGGTGCCGAGAATCGTTTGCCCTCAAACTCTATCGTTCCCAACGGGAATATGGAGTCGCGACGGTGCATTATGCCGTAACCGTTGTTGATGAGTATGTTCGACATGTATGTACCTGTGCGCTTGAAAGCGAAGGCTGCCTTCCACATCAGTTTGCAGAACTGGTAACGTGCGCCGAAGTAGAACAGCTCGGCTACAGCGCGCCACGAATACTGATGCGAATGATGCAGTATAGAATAGCAGCGCGACATGTCCTTGCCATACTTGCGACAGAACGCACGCGACACATTGGGATAGTCGATCATGGGGAATATGTCGACAAACAGGCCCTTGCAGTAGTCGAGCGAGAAGTCTTCGTTGCCCTCAACATAGAACGAGTTGAGATCGCGCACCTTCATAATAGGTTCGCGTGTATTCTCTGTATCGGGTGTCTGCAGACGCAGTGTTGACGGCAACTCCTTGGGTGCCACTTCAGCAAAGTGACGTGCATCGTCCTGCGGCATAGCTATGTCGATGTCGTCGTCCCACGGAATGAATCCACCGTGGCGTACAGCACCCAGCAACGAACCTCCGTCGAGCCAGTAGCTTATATTGTGCTTGCGGCAGATGCGGTCGATTTCTTCGAGAATGCCGAGCTGTTTGAGCTGACACGTGCGCAACTGCTGCTGCTTGAATTGTTCGAGATAGTTCATCTATCGTTGTTTTACCTTTTTGCTTTTCTACTCTTTTACTCTTCTCACGTCAATCACCTGTCCGGTACAGTCAGAAGCGAGAGTCTGCAAAGTAGCCTCAGCAACACGTTCGGGCATGAGCAGCGTATCGTCAGGTTCAATGCCGAAGTTGTGCTGACGCATAGGAGTCTTGGTACGTTCGGGGTTTATGCAGTTGATCTTGATGCCGTCGCCGTCCCACTCCTGCGCCACAGCCTGCACAAAGTTGACAATGGCAGCCTTGGTAGACGAGTATATGCTATAGAAGGCACGACCACGAGTGTACGAACTTGAAGTAAAGAATATCAGCTTGCCCTCGGTCTGCTTCAGATAAGGATAAGCCTCAAGCGCCACATTCACCGTACCCATATAGTTGGTCTGCACTGCGTTCTGTATGGTCTGATAGTCCATAGTGGCAAGCGGCTCCTTGTTGAGCACACCGGCTGTACATATCACATAGTCGATACGGCCAGCCTGCTCGTGGGCATCGGTCATGGCACGTACCACATCCTCGCGAACGCCTATGTCGATATGGTTTTCCGAACGTGAATAAGAGAACACCTTGGCACCGTTCTGACGCAGCATGTCAACCACACACTTGCCAATACCGTAGCTTCCACCGAACACAACAGCCACCTTGTCGCGGAACACGTCGTTGACATGTGCTATCGAGTCGGGCTCGGTGTTTTTCAGTTGGAACAGCTTATCGAGCATATATGTATCCTCACGATATGTAAGCTTCATATTGCTCTCCTCGCCACGTACTACGAAAACCGGTTCGTCGGTATAGTGGCGCACTACACCACAGTCATCGGTAGTCTTGAATGCAGGGTCTTTCAGCGCACGTTCATAGGCTTCGGCTATGAGCTGACGGTCGAAAGCCTGCGGAGTCTGTCCGCGACGCAGACGTGAGCGGTCAGGGATAGATGTTATGTTGTCGTTGTCGTCAACTTCAATAATGGTGTCGGCAGAGGGTATTGCCACATCAATGGCACGATGGTCGGCAAGAGCATCAATCACATCGTTGATGATGCGCTGGCTCACGAGTGGACGCACGGCATCGTGGAAGATGAGATTCACGTCCTCGTTGTCGTAAGCCTGTATAGCCGAGAGCGACGAGTCGTAGCGCTCCTTACCACCCTTTAGTATCTTCTTCACCTTATGCCACTTGTTGCGCAGCACGATATTCTCGAAGTCGGCTATGAGCATAGGGTTCGACACGATGGCAATCTCGTCGATGCGAGAGTTGTGTTCAAACACGTCGACGGTGTGTTCAACCACCATCTTGCCCGCCACCTTGAAGAATTGCTTTGGTGTGGAAATGCCGAGGCGCGATCCTACGCCTCCTGCCAGTATGACGGCTATATTTCTTTTCATGCTTTGTGAATTTAGGGTTTCAAATTAATAGCTTTTGCTTTCAGAACAAATCGGCGCTATTGTAGTTATCTGCGTGTCATACACAGACAATTATTGCATCTGCAAACTTACATAAATTTTCTGAGAAACGATTAATAATCGCTGCTTTATTGCGCATAAAACAAGCAATAATGAGAAATACACAAAAAAAATACGGCATCACTCATCAACGAGCAACACCGTAAAGCCTATGTTTAACTAAAAATCCTTTTTTCTAAAGATGAATGAAGATTCTCACAAGTCCTCATTGTTTTCCTGTTAAACAATCGATAAAATTTACCTTAAACCTAATAACTAAAAACCTAAATCTATTACTACTAACCTAAACAATCTATTAACCTTTTGACAATGCAAAGGTACTAACATTTTGTGACGTGGCAAGCGTTTGTACTATGAATATGAATATCATCATAGTTTTATTGATTTACATCAATACAGCGTGCACGAACACAACTTCATATTAACATATATCAACATATTCAGTCTGAAAAATTGTAAGCAAATGCGCCCGTTAAGTTACGATATAAAATCTCTTAACGGGCGCATTCATGCAAATATACGACAAGCCAAGGTATCGTTTCGGGGGGTTATCACTTCTTGAAAACGGCTCTCACTACAAACCAAAGATGCATGCCTACGGTCATGAGCAGCCCATAGTGGCGGCGCATCACGTTGAAGCGCTCGATGAGCGAGGCTCGATGGTTCTTGTTGGTCATGCCTCCGTCGAGATAGTTGACCACCACCTGCGGCAGACGCAGCAGTGCCAGATGCTCGCGTTCGGCACGCTTCATGATGCGTATGCACCAGTCGACATCGGCAGAGAAGCGGTAGCGCAGGTCGTAGGGTTCGGCTTGGGCGAGGTCGGTACGTGCATAGAAAGCCTGATGGCACACGAGCATGCCATGACGGAACGAACGCCACGTGAGGTTTTCGGGCGGAACGAGGCGACGAGGATGCAACAACCGGCCCTCATCGTCAACTATATTGGTGTCGCCATAGAGCACGGCGGGCAGCTTGCCGTCCGAACGGTTGTTCACCTCGATGGATATCTGCTCGAGTGTCTGGTCTGAAGGGAACACGTCGCCGGCATTGAGATAGACTATATAGTCGCCTGTGGCACGTGCAAGACCTTTGTTCATAGCGTCGTACAGACCACGGTCGGGTTCGGAGATGATGACAACTTCGTGCTCGTTCTCTTCCTCCTGGTTCTTGAGGCTATAGGCTTGCGCCATAGCCAGGGTGTTATCCTTGGATGCACCGTCGATGATGATGTGCTCTATCTGCGTCCACGACTGGCTGAGAACGCTGTCGAGCGTGCGGGCAAGTACTGCCGACGCGTTGTAGGTGCATGTTATGACTGAAAATTTTATCATTATTTTCTTATTGGTTGACTATTTATTAAACGATGTAGCGCTTCAGAGCTATCAGCTCGTTGTACACCTCGATGTAGCGCATGGCGACGCTCTGTCCGGAGTAGCAGCGTGTCACCTTGCTGACGCAAGCCGAACTGAGCTGTTCGGTGTCGGCCTCTTGCAGCACCCAGTTCATACCAACAGCCAAATCGTTGCTATCCTTGAAGTTGGCTACATAGCCCGTGCGGCGATGGTCTATCATCTCGGGTATGCCGCCCACACGGAATCCTACGCACGGCACTCCGCACGCCATAGCCTCCATGATGGTGTTGGGCAGATTGTCTTCGAGCGACGGCAGCACGTACATGTCTGCCGAACGGTAGATGTCGACTATACGGCGCTCGTCGCTGACATAGCCGAGCGGATAGGCTTTCAGTGCCAAACGGTCGCAAACGATCTGGGCGTTGCCGCCAAGCACGGCTACTGATGTATTGTCCTTGAGTTCGGGATGCTGCTTCACGAGGCGGTCGATGGCGTCGATGAAGTATTCCATGCCCTTGCGTTCGTCAGTAACCTTCTGCGAGACGAAGAGTATGATGCGGCCCTCGGCTGGCAGTCCGACGTTCAGTCGAGCCGCCTTGCTGTCGCCGGGGCAGAACATGCGGGTGTCGATGGTGTTGGGCACGGACGTCACACGCTGCCCTACGAAGAGGGCGCTCTGCTTTGCCTGCTCCTCAAGCCATCGGCTGCACGTGACGAAATGGATGTTGGAGTTGTGGTACAGGCGCTTCTTGCGCGTCCACACACGGCGCGAAAGGTCGTTGGCAGAACCGCCTGCGGGCAGCAGCTGGCAGTTGTGGCATCCCGTACGGAATGCGCTGCAGGTGCGGGCGTAGTGGCATATACCCGTGGCGGGCCAAAGGTCATGCATGGTCCACACCACCGGTTTGCCGCTGCGCAGTATCTTGCGGATAGAGCGCAGCGAGAGCATACCCTGGTTTATCCAATTAAGGTGTATCACATCGGCCTCCTTAAACTCGGGCAGGCGGGTTATGTCCGTTCCGGAATTGGCTGTATCTATCTCGAATAGGTGACGGCGCTGCAGGTGCAGGTGGAAGAATATGGTGAGACGTTCCCACAGAAAGTGCAGTCGTGTGAGTCTACCGTGTGGCAGCGGCACGACTGTTATCTGGTCGGTCTCCTTCTTGGCTACGAGCATCTTTGCCTTGACACCATTGTTGTTGAGTGCCTCCATAAGGCGGTTGGCTGCTACTGCTGCGCCGCCCGTCTTTTCGTTAGTGTTGACAATTAATACGCGCATATATTATTGGTTATTAATTTAGCAATTGCAAAAATACAAAAAAATGGCTGTAATCGCCACATTAACAATAAATTCATTCAAATTTGTCATATTGCCAATATTTTGCACTACCTTTGCAGCTCGAATTATGCATCATCATTCATAATGACTAACAAGATTCTTATAACCGGTGCCAGCGGTTTCATTGGCAGTTTTATTGTAGAAGAAGCCCTGCGCCGCGGCATGAAGGTGTGGGCGGCAGTACGCAAGACCACATCGCGCCGATACCTCACCGACAGCCGCATCAACTTCATTGAGCTTGACTTTGCGTCGAAAGACGCGCTCAAGCAACAGCTCGACGGCCACACGTTCGACTATGTGGTGCACGCTGCCGGCGTGACCAAATGTATTGACAACGCCGACTTCCGACGTATGAACACCGACGGAACACGCAATCTGGTGGACGCTCTCATCGAACTGCAGATGCCGCTCAAGCGTTTTGTATTCCTCAGTTCGCTCAGCGTGTATGGCGCCATACACGAGCGACAGCCCTATCAGGACATTACGGAGAACGACTGTCCGCGTCCTAACACTGCCTACGGACGCAGCAAGCTTGAGGCAGAACGCTATCTCGACTCTATAGGCAACGATTTTCCTTACATCATACTGCGCCCGACGGGCGTGTACGGACCGCGCGAGAAGGACTATTTCCTCATGGCTGAGAGCGTGAAGCGCCACATTGACTTCGGTGCGGGATTCCGCCGTCAGGACATCACGTTCGTGTATGTGCTCGACGTGGTTCAGGCGGTGTTCCTGGCATTGGACCGTGGCATGAGCGGACGCAAGTATTTCCTTACAGACGGCGAGGTCTATCAGTCGGCCGACTTCTCGCGACTGCTCAAGAAGGAGATGGGCGTGAAGTGGATGCTGCGCATCGTGGCTCCGATATGGGTGTTGCGTGCCGTGACATACATCGGCGAGCGCATCGGCCGCATAACCCACAAGCCTACGGCGCTCAACAACGACAAGTACAACATTCTGCGACAGCGCAACTGGCGTTGCGACATCGAACCGACGATGGACGAACTGGGCTATCATCCGCACTACAAACTGGCGGACGGCGTGCGTCTGGCGGTGGAATGGTATAAGCAGAACGGATGGCTGTAAAAAACGAAACAACAACATAAATGAACTTCATAAAACAACTCTTCGCTATTGAGCAGAAGCCCAGACGCGGACTGCTGGCTCTGGAATGGCTCGTACTGGGCTACACGGTGTTCACGCTGCTGGTGGCTCTGTTCACTTATACCAATCTGCAAAACCCCGACTCCATGATATGGGGACGTGTGCGCGTGGTGGCTATGACCATAGCACTGTGGCTGGTCTACCGGCTCATACCGTGCCGACTGACGCAACTGGTGCGTGTCATGGCGCAAATGTCGCTGCTGGCATGGTGGTATCCCGACACCTACGAATTGAACCGCATGTTCAACAATCTCGACCATGTGTTCTGCGCATGGGAGCAGTCGATGTTCGGATGCCAACCCTCACTCTACTTCGCCGGGAAATTCTCGTGGCCCGTCATAAGCGAACTGATGAGCATGGGCTACGCCAGCTACTACCCGATGATTGCGCTGGTGGTGCTGTTCTATTTCGCCCGACGATACAACGAGTTCCAGCGTGCCGCCTTCGTAGTGATGGCTTCGTTCTTCATCTACTACATCATCTTCATATTCGTGCCCGTCGTCGGACCCACATTCTATTATAAAGCGGTGGGCGTGGACAACATCGCTTCGGGCATATTCCCGCAGCTCGGCACCTACTTCAACACCCATCAGGAGTGTCTCGCCACTCCGGGCTACACCGACGGATTCTTCTACGGACTGGTGGAGAATGCCAAGGCGGCTGGCGAACGGCCAACGGCGGCATTCCCGTCGTCGCACGTCGGCATCTCTACTGTGTGTATGCTGCTGGCATGCCACACCCGTCAGCGCCGTCTGGTGTTCTGTCTGCTGCCCTTCTACGTGCTGCTTTGCATGTCGACGGTGTACATCCAGGCACACTACGTGGTGGATGCGCTGGCAGGATTGGCATCGGGCGCTCTGCTCTACGCAGCACTCATGATGTCGACACGACGCATGTAAAGGCACAAATGCAATGAAATGGGAATCAAAAGCGTTAATATCAGAAGCTGAAGATTGAAATTTTTATTTGCATTACAATAACAGCATAATTTCAAAAGGACTCCTTTCGCAATTAGAAAGGAGTCCTTTTGCGTTGTAAAAGGACTCCTTTTGGAGGGCAAAAGGACTCGTTTTGGAAGGCAAAAGGACTCCTTTTTTTTTTGAGTGTTGGACACACCCTCATCCTACTGATTTATACACGTTTATCGGTTAGCTTCAATCCATATTCCATGATTAAATAACACAACAAACGTAAACAACACAAAACCAACCCATACGGCACAAAAAAAAAACGCTGCAAGCATGACCCTTGCGAGTCTGCTTGCAGCGTTTCTGCATATCATTATTTTTTATTCTTCCGTCTTGTTGGCATCCTTAGAGTAGTCGGTCACATTGCGGCGGTTGGCCTGCATGCGATCGTAATCCTCCTTAGAACCTACAACTATCTTGTCCCACTGACGAAGACCAGTACCTGCCGGGATGAGGTGACCAGAGATAACGTTCTCCTTCATGCCCTCCAGATAGTCTACCTTACCACGGATAGCAGCCTCGTTGAGCACCTTGGTTGTCTCCTGGAACGAAGCAGCCGAGATGAAGCTCTTGGTCTGGAGTGCTGCACGTGTGATACCCTGAAGTATCTGGGTAGATGTAGCAGGAACGGTGTCGCGCACCTGAACGAGACGAAGGTCGCGGCGCTTGAGGCTTGAGTTCTCGTCGCGCAACTTGCGGGCAGAAACTATCTGTCCAACCTTGAGCACGTCAGAGTCGCCTGCGTCGACAACATATTTCTTACCCCAGATGCGGTCGTTCTCCTCAGCGAAGTCGAGCTTGTCCACCATCTCCTGCTCGAGGAATGTTGTATCGCCCGGCTCGTCAATCTGAACCTTGCGCATCATCTGGCGAACGATAATCTCGAAGTGCTTGTCGTTGATCTTCACACCCTGCAGACGGTAAACGTTCTGAACCTCATTAACGATATACTCCTGTACGGCTGTGGGGCCCTTGATGGCGAGGATGTCGCCCGGAGTGATGATACCGTCAGAGAGCGGAGTGCCTGCACGCACAGCGTCGTGCTCCTGAACGAGGATCTGCTTAGACAGAGATACGAGGTACTTGCGCTGGTCGCCAGTCTTTGATGTGACGATGATCTCACGGTTGCCACGCTTAACCTTGCCCATTGTAACCTCACCGTCGATTTCTGAAACGACTGCAGGGTTAGACGGATTGCGGGCCTCGAACAGCTCGGTAACACGTGGAAGACCACCGGTGATATCGCCTGCTGAACCTGCAGCACGTGGAATCTTGACGAGTGTAGTACCAGTCTTGACGGTCTGACCGTCCTCGCATACTACGTGACCACCCACCGGGAAGTTGTAGGTACCGATGATTTCGCCGTTCTTGTCGAGCACGTCGCAGGTAGGAACCTTCGACTTGTCCTTCGAGTCGGTGATGATTTTCTCGGTAAGACCTGTTGCCTCGTCGGTCTCAGCACGGAATGTGATGCCCTCGATGACGTCGTTGAAGCGCAGTGTACCTGCATACTCCGTAACGATGACAGCGTTGAACGGGTCCCACTTGGCGATGAGATCGCCCTTCTTCACGAGGTCGCCCTCCTTGAAGTAGAGTGAAGAACCGTAAGGCACATTCACTGCTGAGAGTGTAATATCTGTATGCGGGTCGATGAACCGAAGCTCTGACAGACGGCTTACTACCATCTGGCAGTTGATGTCCTTCTCACCGTTGTTCTCTACGAACGGAACGACACGCAGGTCTTCGAAGTGAATCTTGCAATCGTTCTTCGCAACGATAGATGCATTGGCGGCTGCGTTACCAGCCACACCACCCGCGTGGAAAGTACGAAGTGTAAGCTGTGTACCCGGCTCACCAATAGCCTGGGCTGCAATAACGCCCACTGCCTCGCCGAGCTGTACCATGCGCTGTGTGGCAAGGTTGCGGCCGTAACACTTCATGCAGACTCCCTTCTTGCTCTCGCAGGTGAGTACCGAACGTATCTCGACGCTCTCGATAGGAGAGTTTTCGATGGCCTTGGCAACTGGCTCGGTGATTTCCTCGCCGGCATGTACAAGCACCTCACCTGTAGAAGGATGGATGACATCGTGTACAGATACACGGCCGAGGATGCGCTCAGAGAGTGAAGAGACAATCTCATCACCGTTCTTGAGAGCTGTGCAAACGAGTCCGCGAAGCGTACCACAGTCCTCCTCGGAGATGATTACGTCGTGCGATACGTCTACAAGACGACGTGTAAGATAACCGGCGTCGGCTGTCTTCATAGCGGTATCGGCAAGACCCTTACGGGCACCGTGCGAAGCGATGAAGTACTCGAGCACCGACATACCCTCCTTGAAGTTAGAGATAATCGGGTTCTCGATAATCTGATGGCCTTCAGCACCTGCCTTCATAGGCTTTGCCATAAGACCACGCATACCTGAAAGCTGCTTGATCTGGTCCTTAGAACCACGGGCTCCTGAGTCGAGCATCATGAATACGGCGTTGAATCCCTGGTCAGCCTCTGTCATCTCCTTCATAAGGATGCTTGCAAGGTCGTTGTTGACATGGGTCCAAGTATCGATAACCTGGTTGTAGCGCTCGTTTTCTGTGATGAAACCCATATTATAGTTGTCCTGGATGTTGCGAATCTCTTCATGACCGCGCTCCACGATTTCCTTCTTTTCTGGCGGAATGATGATGTCGTCAAGGTTGAACGAAAGACCTGCCACGTAAGCCATGCGATAACCGAGGTTCTTGATACCGTCGAGGAATTCGCACGCACGTGCCATACCTACAGCCTTGATAACGTCGGAGATGAGTCCGCGCAAGGTCTTCTTCGAGATTACATCGTTGAAGAAGCCGACTTCCTTCGGGATAATCTGGTTGACGATGACACGTCCTACAGATGTCTCCACCATGCGCTTCTGCATCTTGCCGTCTACCACATCGTCAACTACTACCTTAACCAGAGCGTGAAGGTCGCACTTACCCTCGTTGTTTGCGATGAGAGCTTCCTCGTCGCCGTAGAAAGTAAGGCCCTCGCCCTTTGCACCCGGACGTATCTTGGTGATGTAATAGAGTCCGAGCACCATATCCTGCGATGGTACTGTGATTGGAGCACCGTTAGCTGGGTTGAGGATATTGTGACTCTGGAGCATCAAAATCTGCGCCTCAAGAACTGCCTCGTTGCTCAACGGGAGGTGAACAGCCATCTGGTCACCGTCGAAGTCGGCGTTGAACGCTGTACAAGCCAACGGGTGAAGCTGGATTGCCTTACCCTCGATGAGCTTAGGCTGGAATGCCTGGATACCAAGACGGTGAAGTGTCGGAGCACGGTTGAGCATAACCGGATGTCCCTTCATTACGTTCTCAAGGATGTCCCAGATAACCGGCTCGCGACGGTCTACTATCTTCTTGGCGCTCTTAACGGTCTTCACGATGCCGCGCTCGATAAGCTTGCGGATGATGAACGGCTTGTAAAGCTCGGCTGCCATAAGCTTAGGCAGACCGCATTCGCCCATCTTCAACTCAGGACCAACGACGATAACTGAACGTGCTGAATAGTCAACACGCTTACCGAGGAGGTTCTGACGGAAGCGGCCCTGCTTACCCTTCAACGAGTCGGAGAGCGACTTCAACGGGCGATTGGCATCACTCTTGACTGCACTCGACTTGCGTGAGTTGTCGAAGAGGCTGTCGACAGCCTCCTGGAGCATACGCTTCTCGTTGCGGAGAATCACCTCAGGAGCCTTGATCTCAACAAGACGCTTCAAGCGGTTGTTACGTATGATGACACGACGATAGAGGTCGTTGAGGTCGGAAGTAGCGAAACGGCCACCATCCAGCGGTACGAGCGGACGGAGTTCAGGCGGTGTGACGGGGATAATCTTCATGATCATCCACTCCGGACGGTTCACGTCCTTAGAGCCACGGAAAGCCTCAACTACCTGAAGGCGCTTCAAAGCCTCTGTCTTACGCTGCTGCGAAGAGTCGTTGTTGGCACGGTCGCGAAGCTCGTAAGAGAGCGAGTCGAGGTCGAGACCAGCAAGAAGGTCGTAAACAGCCTCTGCACCCATCTTGGCGATGAACTTGTTGGGATCGCTGTCGTCAAGGTCGTCGTTGTTGGGCGATACCTTGTTGTCGAGGATGTCCATATACTCGTCCTCAGAGAGGAGGTCCATCTTGTGCGAACCATTGATTTCCTCACCCTCCGAATCAGTACGTCCCTCAAGTATACCCGGCTGGATTACTACATACTTCTCATAGTAGATAACCTGGTCGAGCTTCTTTGTCGGCATACCGAGGAGGTAGCCAATCTTGTTAGGCAAAGAACGGAAGTACCAGATGTGGGCAACGGGCACAACCAATTCGATGTGTCCGCTGCGCTCACGACGTACCTTCTTCTCAGTAACCTCAACACCGCATCGGTCGCAGACGATACCCTTGTAACGGATACGCTTGTACTTGCCGCAGGCGCACTCGTAATCGCGTGTCGGGCCGAAGATGCGCTCGCAGAACAAGCCGTCGCGCTCTGGCTTGTAAGTACGGTAGTTGATGGTCTCAGGCTTTGTCACCTCGCCATACGAATTTTCCAGGATTTCCTCGGGAGAGGCAAGTCCGATGGTAATCTTCGTGAAATTATTCTTAACTTTTATATCTTTCTTGAAAGCCATATATTTCTATAGTTTTGGGATGTCGGGATTAATCGAGTTTGATGCTGAGACCAAGACCACGGAGCTCATGCAGAAGCACGTTGAGCGATTCCGGTATGCCCGGTGTTGGCATCGGGTCGCCCTTGACGATTGCCTCGTAAGCCTTCGAACGGCCCACGGTGTCGTCCGACTTGATTGTCAGAATCTCCTGAAGTACGTGGCTGGCACCGAATGCCTCGATAGCCCAAACCTCCATCTCTCCGAAACGCTGACCACCGAACTGAGCCTTACCACCAAGCGGCTGCTGAGTGATGAGTGAGTACGGACCGATTGAACGGGCGTGCATCTTGTCCTCAACCATGTGACCGAGTTTCAAGAAGTATGTTACACCTACTGTAGCTGGCTGGTCGAAGCGTTCACCAGTCTCACCATCATAAAGATGTGTAGAGCAAAGGTGTGGCAAACCTGCCTTGTCAGTCCACTCAGAGAGGTCCTCAAGGTGGGCACCATCAAAGATAGGAGTAGCGAACTTAACGCCGAGCTTGCGGCCGGCAGCTCCGAGAATAGCCTCGAATATCTGTCCCAGGTTCATACGTGAAGGCACACCCAGCGGGTTCAATACCAAGTCGACGGGACGACCGTCCTCAAGGAACGGCATATCCTCCATACGTACGATCTTCGAAACGATACCCTTGTTACCGTGACGACCGGCGAGCTTGTCGCCTACACCAATCTTACGCTTCTTGGCAACGTATACCTTTGCCATCTGCAGAATGCCTGAAGGCAGCTCGTCACCGATAGTGATGGCAAACTTCTTGCGCTTGAGTTCTGCATCAAGCAACTTATACTTGCGGATGTAGTTCATAATGAGCTTCGAGATGAGCTTGTTGGCGTGCTCGTCGTCGGTCCAATCGTTCGACTGGATTCCGTCATACTCGAGGTTCTTAAGCATTGTAGTTGTGAACTTGGTACCCTTTGTTACGATTTCGGCACCTGAGTAGTCCTTAATGCCCATTGAAGCCTTACCCTCAGTAAGAGTGAGAAGCTTGTCAACGAGAATATCCTTCAAGTCGTCATTCTTTGCCTCATACTCTTCGTCAATCTTGGCAAGGATTATCTTGTCCTGCTTCTTCGACTCACGAGTCTTAACGGCACGTGCGAAGAGCTTCTTGTCGATAACGACACCGCTCAACGACGGATTGGCCTTCAATGAAGAATCCTTAACGTCACCTGCCTTGTCGCCGAAGATGGCTCGGAGAAGCTTCTCCTCAGGTGAAGGATCGCTCTCGCCCTTAGGCGAAATCTTACCGATAAGGATGTCGCCCGGCTCGATACGAGCGCCAACACGTACGATACCATTGTCGTCGAGGTCCTTTGTAGCTTCCTCTGATACGTTAGGAATATCGCTTGTGAACTCCTCCATACCACGCTTTGTCTCACGAACGTCTAGTGAATACTCGTCAACGTGTACTGAAGTGAGAACGTCGTCGCGAACCATACGCTCTGAAAGCACGATAGCATCCTCGTAGTTGTAACCCTTCCACGGCATGTAAGCCACGAGGAGGTTGCGGCCGAGTGCGAGCTCGCCGTTCTCTGTAGCGTAGCCTTCGGTAAGAATATCACCAGCCTTAACACGCTGTCCCTTGTTGCAGATAGGACGCAAGTCGATGGTCATGTTCTGGTTGGTACGGCGGAACTTAGGAATGCGATACTCCTTAAGAGCCGGCTCGAAGCTTACGAATTCCTCGTCGTCGGTACGATCGTAGAGGATACGTATAGTAGTAGCGTCTACATATTCTATTACACCTTCGCCTTCGGCAGTAATCATAGTGCGTGAATCCTCACAAACCTGCTTCTCAAGACCTGTACCTACGATAGGTGCATCATTGTGAAGCAAAGGTACTGCCTGGCGCATCATGTTACATCCCATGAGCGCACGGTGACCGTCGTCATGCTCCAAGAACGGAATAAGACCTGCCGAAACAGAAGCAATCTGCTGCGGAGAAACGTCCATAAGGTCTACTTCAGATGGAGGTACAACCGGGAACTCAGCGTTCTGACGACACTTAACATTGTCGCGGATGAACGATCCGTCCTCGCGGAGCGGCGCGTTACCCTGACCGATGATGTGACCTTCCTCCTCCTCAGCTGTGAGGTAAACAACATCCTTGTTGTCGAGGTCGACGATAGAATCGTTCACCTTACGGTAAGGAGTGGCGATGAAACCGAGTTCGTTGATTGTGGCATACACACAGAGAGAAGAGATAAGACCGATGTTCGGACCCTCAGGGCTCTCGATAGGACACAGACGACCGTAGTGTGTATAGTGAACGTCACGAACCTCGAAGCCTGCGCGCTCACGAGAAAGACCGCCAGGACCAAGAGCTGAAAGACGACGCTTGTGTGTCACCTCGGCAAGAGGGTTGGTCTGGTCCATGAACTGTGACAGAGGGTTGGTACCGAAGAACGAGCTTACAACGCTTGAGATAGTCTTGGCGTTGATAAGGTCGGTAGGCTGGAACACCTCGTTGTCACGTACGTTCATACGCTCACGAATAGTGCGGCTCATACGAGCCAAACCTATAGAGAACTGGTTGCTCAACTGCTCGCCAACGGTACGAACGCGACGGTTTGAAAGGTGGTCGATATCGTCGACGGTAGCGTTAGAGTTAACCAGCTGGATAAGATACTTGATAATCTCGATGATATCATCCTTAGTCAGTACGCGTACCTCAGAGTCGGTGTCAAGACCGAGCTTCTTGTTAATACGGTAGCGACCTACCTCGCCCAAGTCATAACGCTTGTCAGAGAAGAAGAGGTTCTGGAATACCTCACGAGCTGATGCGTCATCAGCAGGATCGGCATTACGGAGCTGGCGGTATATATAGAGCACAGCCTCCTTCTCGGAATTTGACGGGTCTTTGGCAAGTGTATTGAAGATAATAGCATACTTGTTGGCAGCCTCGGCATCCTTATGGAGAAGTATAGACTGAGCACCCGAATCGAGGATATCATCGATGTTTTCCTCAGTAAGTTCAGTCTCACGCTCCATGATAACCTCGTTGCGCTCGATAGATACAACCTCGCCGGTATCCTCGTCAACGAAGTCCTCGTTCCAAGACTTGAGCACACGTGCAGCAAGCTTACGACCGATGGCAGCCTTCATGTTCTTCTTGTTGACCTTCATCTCCTCAGCAAGGTCGAATATCTGAAGGATATCCTTATCTTGCTCGTAGCCCATGGCGCGGAGAAGAGTTGTTACGGGCAACTTCTTCTTACGGTCGATGTAAGCATACATAACATTATTGATGTCAGTAGCAAACTCAATCCATGAACCCTTGAACGGGATGATACGTGCAGAATAGAGCACGGTGCCGTTGGCATGAACGCCCTGACCGAAGAAAACGCCCGGAGAACGGTGCAACTGCGAAACGACAACACGCTCGGCACCATTGATTACGAAGGTGCCATTAGAAGTCATGTAAGGGATTGTGCCAAGGAATACGTCCTGAATGAATGTGTCGAAGTCTTCATGATCAGGGTCCGTACAGTAGAGTTTCATCTTAGCCTTCAAGGGTACGCTATAAGTCAGACCGCGCTCAAGGCACTCGTCAATTGAGTAACGTGGCGGGTCGATATAGTAATCCAAGAACTCAAGAACGAAATTGTTACGCGTGTCGGTGATAGGGAAGTTCTCTGAGAACACCTTATACAGTCCGTCATTCTTGCGTTCTTCAGGCGGAGTGTCCAACTGTAGGAAGTCTTTGAAAGACTTGAGCTGCACATCGAGAAAATCCGGATAAGGTAACGGATTATGGACGCTGGCAAAGTTTACTCTGTTATCAACAATTTTTGAAGCCATCAGAAGATATTATAGGGTGATAAAAATCAATGTATGTGAAAAGACACAAAAAGGTTAGGACCCGCCTACTTGGAAGATCCTAACCGTATGAAAATTTTGAAACGTATGGTTGCCGTTATTATTGTCCGTACACATTACGTACTCAGCAACCATCCGTTCTGGTTGTCAACGTAATGTCAAAATTACTTGAGCTCTACCTTAGCACCAGCCTCCTCGATAGCCTTCTTCAAGTTCTCAGCCTCGTCCTTAGAGAGACCTTCCTTGATCTTAGCAGGAACGGCGTCTACGAGATCCTTAGCTTCCTTCAAGCCAAGACCGCAAGCTTCCTTAACTGCCTTTACTACCTGGAGCTTTGCAGCACCTACCTCAGCGAGGATAACATCGAAAGATGTCTTCTCCTCAGCAGCCTCACCTGCAGCAGCAGGACCAGCAGCTACAGCTACAGCAGCTGCAGCAGGCTCGATGCCGTACTCTTCCTTGAGGACTGTTGCCAACTCATTTACTTCCTTTACTGTGAGATTTACCAACTCTTCAGCAATAGCTTTGATATCTGCCATTTTATTCTAAAATTTTAATTGTTTTTAATATTAATGTTTTGTGACTTGGAGATGTATTATTCAGGACGCTCGCCCAAAGTCTTAAGCACACCGTGAATAGTGTTTGCGCCTGACTGGAGAGCAGAAACAACGTTCTTTGCAGGAGACTGCAGCAATGCCACGATATCTGCGATAACCTCGCTCTTGCTCTTGAGAGCTACAAGTGCCTCGAGCTGGTCAGCACCGAAGATAGTCTCCTCAGCATAAGCAGCCTTGAGTGCAGGTACGCCCTCTTTCTTGTATTCCTTCAGCAGCTTAGCGGGAACGTTAGCTGTGTTGCAGAACATAACAGCTGTAGTACCCTTAAGTGAGTCATACATCGGCTCGAAATCTATGTCGCTTGCCTGGAAAGCCTCACGGAGGAGACTGTTCTTAACGACGATCATCTTGATCTCGCTCTTGAAGCACTTGCGACGCAGATTGCTTGTAGCCTCGGCGTTGAGACCTGCGAGGTCAACAAGGTAGAAGTGAGAATATTCCTTCAACTTCGCACCGAGCTCAGCAATAATAGTATCTTTTACTTCTTTCTTCATTTTACAAAACTTTTAGAGTTACTCAACTGATTTAGGATCAACCTTGATACCCTTACTCATAGTGCTCGAAATAAAGATACTCTTGATGTATGTACCTTTAGCAGCAGCAGGCTTGAGCTTGATGATGGTAGCGATGAACTCCTTAGCATTCTGATAGATCTGCTCCGGAGTGAAGCTAACCTTACCGATTGATGTGTGGACGATACCAGCCTTATCAACCTTAAAGTCAATCTTACCCTGCTTTACTTCCTTAACTGCCTTAGCAACGTCCATAGTTACAGTGCCGCTCTTAGGGTTAGGCATCAATCCACGCGGACCGAGGATACGGCCGATAGGACCAATCTTACCCATGCAAGAAGGCATTGTGATGATTACGTCAACATCTGTCCAGCCGCCCTTGATCTTCTCGATATACTCGTCGAGACCAACGTAGTCGGCACCTGCCTCTTTAGCAGCAGCTTCCTGATCAGGAGTACAGAGTGCGAGCACGCGTGTAACCTTACCAGTACCGGCGGGCAGTGAAACCACGCCACGAACCATCTGGTTAGCCTTACGCGGGTCAACGCCCAAGCGTACATCAATATCGAGAGATGCGTCAAACTTGGTAGTGGTGATTTCCTTTACCAGCTCTGAAGCCTCTTTCAATGTGTATGCCTTCCCTGCTTCAACCTTGTCAGCTACTGATTTTTGATTTT
>SAMEA3663048__coassemble_465_pt1 | contig 43358 bp, 35 predicted proteins | sample SAMEA3663048__metabat2_high_PE_014 | metagenome-assembled genome bin SAMEA3663048 (sample SAMEA3663048) | pig gut metagenome | biome: pig gut; feature: pig-associated habitat; material: faeces | place: France | collected 2012
TATACAGAATTCCAATGATTTCAAAGAACAAAAGATGTGTATAAAGGGTAGGGCATTGCCCTGGGCTATGTGATTATTGGGCCTTCAGCCTGCGCTGATTAAGTTTTGCACCCCTCCAGATTACTTACGCTCAAAATAATAACAAAATAAACATTAATCAATTTAACTATTAAACTATGGTAAACGTTAAGAATCTATTCGGAATGGCTGTTATGGCTACGGCCTTGGTGGGTTGTTCAAGCAACGACAACCTCGCTCCTGATGGTAAAGACAATGTTGGCAAGGCAGGTGAAGCCTATGCTTCATTCACAATCAATCTGCCGACAACTACAGGTACTGGTACTCGTGGAGACGAGGCAGTTAAGGATGGTACACCTTCATTTGCTGAAGGAACCGCTGCTGAGTATGAGGTTAAGAATGGTACTATTCTTATCTTCGACGCTTCTACTGATAAGTTTGTTACAAGTGCCGAGCTTGGAACCATGAACCCTTGGACTAAAAAAACGGATGAGAATGGTGTAACAACAGCGGCTATTGCTACTGTGAAGCTCTCGAATGTAACGGTAGGTGGCAACTATAAGGCACTGGTTCTTCTTAATAATTATAACGGGGATACCTCTAATAAAAAAGTAACATTGCCTACTGATGCTGAAACATACGCTGCTTGGAGCAAAGACCCATCAAAGGTAATTGTTGCTAACTATGAGAAGTCAACAAATGGCATCTTTATGGCAAATGCTCCAGAGTATAAGTCAGCTTCAGATCTGCCAACTCTTGTAGACGTTAAAAACGTCTGCGCATCACGTGAGGAGGCTCAAGCAAAGCCTGCTACTACTGTTTATGTAGAGCGTGGTTTGGCTAAGGTTACAATGCAGAACTTTGAAACTGATGGTTACACAGTTGCTGATGGTACATATAAAGACGCTACTGTGAAAATCGAGAATTGGAAACTTGACGTAACCAATACGAAAACCTTCCCCGTTCATCAGATTGGCGGCTTGACTACTGTTTATGCTGGTATATGGAGTAATGAGCGCTTCTATGACACTAATGCAAATTCTACTTTCAAGCGCGTATATTGGGGTGTAGATCCTAATTATGATAAAGCTGATTTTCAGATTTTGGAAAACTGCAAGACTGAGTTCAACATGATTGCTAAAGGTAATGTTGATGGTCTCGCTGGTGCAGACAAACCTCAGTACTGTCTTGAGAATACATTCAACCTTGGTAACATGAAGCAGGGTCAGACTACACGTGTTGTGTTCAAGTCTGTCTTCACTCCTAAGGATTTTGTAACAGGACAGACATTCTATAAGATTGGTAATAACACCGCTATCTGGGATGCAACTAAACTTGCGCAGCAGATTAAGACCCTTGCTATCAATGCTATGAAGATAACAAATTCTACTGAGCAGGAAAAGTATGATGTAAAGCTTGATGCAACTACTAATAATATTAGTGGAGAGGCAGGTCAGCACATTATTGAGACTGCTAATATTACATTTAGCGACGAAACAGGCACCTATACATCAAAGATTAATGAAAATGTTATTAAAGAAGTCAACGAGAAGCTTGGTTTGTCAGAAGATCCAACCACCCATAAGGTAATAGTTGGTATCTCAACATACCTCAACGGTGAGGCATACTACATCGCCCGCATCAAGCACTTCAACGAGCTGACACCTTGGAATGCTGGTGAAGCTTATGATTCAAATAACGAAAAGTATCTCGGTCGTTATGGTGTTCTCCGTAACAACTGGTACAACCTTTCTGTAACAAGCATCAGCGGTCTTGGCTATCCTGATGTTCCTGAGGTTAAGCCTACTCTTCCTGATGATGAGAACGATCAGTACGTCAACGTAGAGGTTAAGATCCTTGACTGGGCTAAGCGCAGCCAGCAGGTTGAGCTCTAATCAATATTGCCCGTCCGATCTTTTGGACCGCAAGAACCCTAATATCTTAGGAGGTACGGCTCATGCAGCCGTACTTCCTTTGATACCTTCATTTTGAATATTTACATTATTTACCAACAACTCTAATTAATTTAACGGCAAACATTATGTTTCACGGACTGGTTAAATATATATGCTCACTCCTCGCCTTTGCACCATTGCTGGCTTCGTGCTCGCTGATGCACGACGACCTTGAGCCATGCGACAATGGCGTCTACCTGCACTTCCGCTATGACTATAATACGCAGCGCGCCGACCTTTTCAACGACCATGTTGGAGGCGTTGTTGTCATGGTGTACGATAAGGACGGCAAGTATCTGTTCCGTCAGGACGCTTTCAATACCGACACCGACGCTCCTATCCGCCGCCATGACTTTGCCGTACATCTCAACTTGCAGCCTGGCGAATACCAATTTCTCGCCATTGCAAAGCAGAAACGCTACGAAGATGCTTTGGCAACTAATGGTGCCAAGTTCCGCATTCATGCCCCTAACGAAGGCGAAGACATGACTAAGTTCAACACCGTGTTAGACCGCAATGAGGCGGGTGACATAGACGAGGTTGACTGTTCGGCTCCGCTCGACACGCTGTGGATAGGCCGCTCACAACATCTCACTACCGTGTACGACCTTAAGGGCACTCACGACACTATCTCCCTGGTGCGCGACACCAAGCAGCTTACTATCTCGCTGCATCAGATAGACGCACCCGACAAAATCTCTGCCGATGATTTCGGTTATGAGGTAATAGCCGATAATGGCTACATCAATTACGACAACTCTTTGGCGCGCGACTCCAAGCTTCGCTATACGCCTTTCCATACATGGACTACTGAGTTCCGCGATGAGACCGGAAACGTAAAGGAACGTACCGCTCATGCAGGACTGATGCTATCGCGTCTGGTCTACTTCCCACCAGAGCAGAACGACCGCAATGCCATGCTACATATATATAATAAGGAGTCGGGCAAGACAATCGCCTTGATTAACCTGCCCGACATACTTCAGCAGGGACGTGATGCTTATGCCGCACAGAAATACGGCATACAGGAATACCTCGACCGCGAGTACGACTACCGCCTCGACTTCTTCCTCATCGGAACCGAGTGGCAATACGTCAACCTCTCTGTTGGTGTGCTCGACTGGGCAAAGCGCATTCAGCGCATCAGCCTGTAATGTCCATTAACTTCACAATCGAAGCGAGTCGTCTTCAGATAACTTCCGATAACTCCTTTCGCTTGCGAAACTTAAACTAAAGTATTGAACCTAATTACAACAAAAACAATGAAACGACTTGCAGACATACTCCTTTCTCTTGCTGCCCTGTTGTTGCTGGCAGCATGTACTGATGATGCCGATGTGTACAACACCCCGGCTTCATCCGAGGGCAATCTGTGTGTCTATGTGCCAGTTACTCGCGAGGGCGATGAGGTTACGAGCAGTCTCGACCCAAGCAACCCTACATACAATGCCTCTGTAGACGAGTGCAAGATCAACGACCTGCATCTTTATGCTTTCCCTGTTGAGGGCAACGGAACATTCCTTTCGCAGGAACTTCCATCGCCTGAGGCAAGCAATATGCTCAACGAGAATGTCGCTTCTTATCAGCTCAAGATTAAGCCCGGTACCTATCGTGTGTACGTAGTTGCCAACATGAAGGATGTTCTCGATGATAAGACCATTAATACCGAGGGCGATTTGAAGAAAGTGGTATTGTATTATCAGCCGATGTCAAAGCCTGGTATGCCCGTAGCCAAAAATATCCCTATGATATCCGAGCCTGACACAAAGGCTGCTGATGGCTCTACTGTCGACGGAACAATTACCATAAATAATACGGACAAGACTCCTCAGACCGTGATGGCTAATCTGCAATTCACCTGTGTAAAGGTGTGTCTTAACCTTATATACAATCCCGAAGACCGGGACATGAATGCTGCGTTGAAGTCTAACGGATTGCAGATTACCGACATTATAGGCAAGCAACTCTCGCCACAGACCAATCTGTTGTGGGACGGCAAGTTCACTAACCCAGACGTAAGCAGCGAATATGCTACAGGCATCGAGTCGCCATTGTACGATGCTACGGCACATACGGGTAGTGGCGCTTACTATACTTCGTGGACAGAAACCCCAGCCAATGCCAATGTCAACAACAAGGATATCATAACAGTTGAAGAAGAGGGTGTAGCTAATCCTGTAGACAAAACGAAAAAGTGGCTCTTTCGTGCTACTTATTATCTGCCCGAACGCTACGTGGCACAGGCTTCGCAGCAGTCGGCATTGAAGATAGGTGGTGCTGTAGGTGGTTCTGCTATCGCTAACAGCTATAACATCAACCTTGGTCATCGTAAGGACGAGACCTCAACAACTGAAGTTCCAACTTTCCCACGCGGCACTTACTACGAGATAGTAGGACGCATAAAGAGTCTGGGTAACATCGACCTCGATTGTGTGGTAGGTGTGAAGCCCTGGGAGATGGAAACAATAGATGCTGACTTTACACATACTACGCTTTGGGTTTCGAAGACAAGTGCAGAAGTAACATCCTTGCAAAATGCTATTATTGACTACACAACAAATGCAGACAGCATTACGTTTGGATGCGACGACGTAGTACAGAAGGACGGAGCGGGCAAGTTGCCTATTGTTGTTATGTCGCAGCACGATCCAGCCAAACATCGTGTAACATTCAGTATAAATCCAGAACTCTCGGTAAAAGACTTTACGAATGCTAATGTTAAGCTTAATGGCACGGCAAAGGTGTGGATAAAGGCAAACAACTTGAAGAAATATCTTAATGTAAAATACGACGTTACGCCATACTTCAAGGTGGACCCAGTGGATATTGTAATACAGTATGATAAAGAAAATACGCCCGAATTGACAAAGGTGGTGAAGTTCACTACCAACCTTAGTGGCATTGAGTTCCCTGTTGGCTGGACTGTTTCGGGCAACGGATATGATGATCAGTATGCTAATTCGACAATAAACATCAAGTGCGAAAATACTCAATTGGCAGAAGGCACATTTACTATTACGGCAAAAACCGACCCTGAGACAACAACCACACATACGTTTACTGTAAAGTCGATAGGTGAAGACGGTACAAAGAAACAGATTGAGCAGCAGATACGTGTGACGGTGCGTCCGCCAGTAGGTCCTTATCGTATCTATATGCGAGCCATAAACGACTTGGCGAAGACTAAAGACGCAAGTAACCTTGAGGAATTCGATCATTCTAATATGCTTGATGAAGAAGCCTACAATAATTCTGAAGAAAACAACAACTGGCGAGATGGATGGTGTGCTGACTGGAAGATAGACCGTAAGTCGTACAAGGACTCTCACAAGGTCTACATCTACACACAGAAAGGTGAGACAAACTCTGATGGTTCAACGGGCGCGAATACGGCAATATGGTATTTCACCGGAGGGTGGCCAGGTGTCTCGATGACAGCTGACAATAACAACCCTGGTTGGTACTATTATAGTATAGCGCATGATGCTAAGTCTGAAGGAAACAACGGTCAGGGAGATGCATCAACTACTGCTGAAAAGACGATAAAGCCAGGACAGACCCTGCTGATTTTCAGCAATGGTACATACACCAGTGAGGGCTACCAGCCGCATCGTTTCACTCATCACAACGATCCCGGCATCACACTCTTCAACTATGAGGATCGTGAAGGCTGGTATCTGTATGACCCTTTGGCGGATCCTTACTACAGAGTATATGATGAGAAGCCTACCGTTGTAGACGTAGAGTATACCATATATACTAAGGGCAGAAAAATAAATGGTTGGTATTGTCTATATGGAGTAAACAGTAGTGATGGTAAAGGTAAATTTACAATGTGGTGCAATAACAGCAATGTTCCTAACGAATTTGAGTGCGAAGAATACGGCAATAAAGATGGTAATACTTGGTATAAGACCATACTCCACCTCAAAGCCCCATTAGGAGAGTACGACAAGAATCTGAGAGTTAAGTTAGAAGGTTTATATGGTGAAAGTAATTTTCCTATACTGTTCGACGGTGACAACTATCCAGTATCAGGAACGGTTACAAGAACGATTAACGGTCGCAACTGTGTACGCTATGTGGTAGAAGGCAGTTACGATACGGACACACAGACGTGGAAGAAGGGAGACCCTTTTAAAAAGTAACAATTAAAAGACAACAATATGTATATCAAGAAATTGACAATTTGCCTCTTCATGCTCTTGGCTATGGTGTCGACTGCTTGCAGCGACATCAGAGACATTGTAGGAGGCGGCACGCAAGACTTGCCGAGCGATGGAGTGGTGCTGACTCTTAAGTTGCCTAATTTCACCAAGAATACTGTGGCGACAAGAGCAACAGAACAACAGATCAACAAACTCTGCGTATTGTGCTACGATGCTGACGACAAGTATCTCGGCATGAGCAATATCACGGGTTCGAACATCAAGCCGAATGACGACGGCACCTGCAAGGTGAAGGTTAAGGTTGTGGAAGGAACCGCAACGCTGCATGTTGTTGCCAATGCCGATATAAATGAGAACGATGCCAAGGATGCTGAGGGCAAGAACAACCTGTACAACGCAACACGCGAGGGCAACCTCAACCTCGACGCTCCCGTTTGTTGGGGAAGTGTAACGGTGGAAGACCTGCTTAATAGCAAAACCGAAGTGTGTTTGTTCCGACAGTTTGCCAAGGCGTCTGTTACAAAGGATGATACTAAGGTGAAAAACTTCGAGATTACTGGTTTCAAGCTCTTCAACACGGCAACAAAGGGCACAATAGCCACCACTAAGTTGGATAACGATGTGTCTCTGCCTTCGTCGGTAGCTTACACGAAAGAGGATGACTATAGTATGGGCGAGCATCCTTTCTACGAGACACCTGCTGGCAAAGCATACATGATAATCAAGGCAAAATATGATGGCGGACCAGATACCTATTATAAAGTGGAGTTCTTGATCAACGGCACTTCAACGCAGATGGATCTTCTTCGCAACCATCATTATCAGGTTAAGGTTACGGCTGTGAACCATGAAGGATGGGCTACAGAAGATGAGGCAAAAAACAATAAGTCCGAGAACAGACTGTCTGTAGAAGTGGTGGACGACAATCCGCCTATTGTGAACATGATAGCATGTAAGGACTACGAACTTGGCGTGTGTGGCATGCAGACTGTAAAGGGTAATGCAAAGACGGCTACAATTTCGTTTGTAACAACCAAGTCAGACTTCAAATATAATGTGAATTGGAATGCAGATTGGATTACTGGTTACAAGGAAAAAGAGAGTGTTGTTTTGCCAACATCTGCTGAACACCACTCGTCACCAGGCAGACTGTACACTATCGAACTTACTCTGACCGAGAACTTCGATTCAAAACCGCATACAGATTCTGTAACAATAACCTCAGGTGATCTGTCGCGCGATGTGAAGATTACACAGTTGGGCTACGACTTCCGTACTGACAGATATAGAACTGTGCAGATGCGAGATCTTGAAAATAAAAATCCAGATTTAAACCAAGACGACTACTTCAAATGGATGGACGACAATTCGCTTAAGGGTATACGTCCTGAGCAAAACCAAGGTAGAGTGCGGAACGACGGATTGCACTTCTTCGTGGGAAAAAATCAGGTTTACTATCTCATTCCGAAGCTTCCGGGCGACCAACGACCCACGTACAACGCCTCGCTAGTGAATGTTGAGGAGATTACCGATGGCAGCAATAACTTCTACAAGGTGACGTTGGCCGCGGCTAATAATTATAATAGGTGGATTAGCAATTTAACCATTACAACCATCACCAACGCGGGAACCAAGATTACGGTAACCTATCCGGTTTATCATGTAGGATTGTTTGCACAGTTGACCGGAAAGGCAGCAACCGTCTATCAGCTTGGCAAGAGCAAGGCTTCGGGATGGTACTATTATGAGATGGTTGACGTAGAGGCTAAGATTACTAAAAAAGATGGAACTACCGAGTACAAGACCTATCACATGCTCGACCGCAACCTTGGTGCTACAACCAACGGCTACTACTCTCCTGCCACAACCGCGCTTGAAGGCAATGTGGGAGCAATAGGTGGCTACTTCATAATTTCGAAGGCACAAAGTTCTTATGAGGCAAAAAAAGATGACGATGTGGTAAATGCTTTGGCAATAGGCAAATTCAATGTGTGCGACAACATGTGTCTGCAAGGTCTCATAGACAATAACGTGCTGAAGATAGAAGGGAAGAATACCGATTATGGCGAGGTGTACAACTGCATCTGTATTAAAACTGCAGATTCGGAGATTCCCGAGATTTACATCCCGATGAGCGGATATTATGAGGGCAAGTCCAACGAGGATCCGGTTTACAAGGACAGCTATCATGCCAATCTATGGACAAGCTCACGTTTGTCTGATTATCAGGGATTCTCGTCAACCAGTCCTGAGTACGGCTTTTGGTACTTGTATCTCGATGCTTTCGGCAAGAGCCTAAACTTGTCAAACTACCGATTTGTGTCGGGTTCGTCTGGAATGAACAAGGGGCGATACCGTGCCATGCCAGTAAGACTTGTTGCCGAATAAGGGTAAATTATATAGTAATGGGTGTGTCAAAAGTCACAGCAGTACGCCCCGAAAGGGGCAGAAGCACATAGCCCAGGGCCGCTCGGCTCTGCCGCTTGCCTAAGCAAGAACGCCCTGAGGTAAAAAGCCACCAAAAACAATGCGCCCTGTAAGGGCAAAAGCGTTAATTATCAATGCTTTTGCCCTTACATGGCGTTTTGCTATTTTCAATCCGTACACCCAAGGTGCTGGGCTATGTGCTTATTGGGCTTTCAGCCCGTATAATTGAGTTTTGTCTCACCCTCCTCATCCGATATTTGGAGTGATGTATACATGAGCATTTTGTTCAATGCTTATACAAGAAGGGGCTGTGGATAGTTATTATTAGTAATGATAATTTGTATTTGACTTGGTGCTGCGGAGGCCGGAGACCTCCGCTACTTATAGGTACATAATTGAATTACTCCGAATCCCGGAACAACCTTATTTCTTTTCCTTCATGTGCTGCTCGTAGGCTCTTGCCAGTCCGCCCGTACTTGTTTCCTTGTAGAGCGACGGCAAGTCGTGGCCAGTCTGCTTCATCACCTTCACTACGCGGTCGAATGAAACGGAGTGGGTTCCGTCAGAGAACGATGCGTAGAGATTGGCGTCGAGAGCACGTGTGGCAGCGAAGGCGTTGCGCTCAATACACGGAATCTGAACCAGTCCGCACACGGGGTCGCACGTCATGCCCAAGTGATGCTCCAGTCCCATTTCGGCAGCATACTCAATCTGTGACGGACTTCCGCCAAACAGCTGGCATGCAGCAGCCGAAGCCATAGCACAAGCTACGCCAACCTCGCCCTGACAGCCGACGTCGGCACCTGATATAGAAGCGTTCTGCTTCACCACATTGCCGAAGATTCCGGCTGTAGCCATAGCGTGCAGAATGCGTGTGTCGCTGAAGTTATGACCCTTAGAGAGATGATAGAGCACAGCAGGCAATACACCGCACGAACCGCAAGTAGGCGCCGTCACGATAATACCGCCTGAAGCGTTCTCCTCGCTTACCGAAAGAGCGTAGGCATAAACCAGCGCACGCGACTGCAACGACTGCTTGTATCCGCTTGCCTTGACATAATAGATAGGACCCTTGCGTGGAAGATTGAGCGGACCGGGAAGCGCACCCTCATGGTCGATGCCACGCTCAACGCTCTCCTTCATGGCCTGCCATACATCCATCAGATAGTCCCATATATCCTCGTCCTCGTTCTCGTTGACATACTCCCAATATCCACGGCCGTTGCTTTCGCACCAGTCCTGAATCTCGCGCAGCGTATTCAGCTTGTACACCTCGCGCAGTCCGGTAAGCCAACGTCCCTTCTCGCCTTCTGACAATGCGCCGCCGCCTACGCTGTAGCAAATCCATTCGTCAGTCTGGTTGCCGGCATTGTCAAATGCCACAAACTTCATACCATTGGGATGGAATGGCAGAAACACTTGCGGTTGCCACTCAATACGCAACGGAGCGATTGGGCGCAGCACTTCGTCGATAGCCACATCGGTCATGTGGCCGCGTCCGGTAGCAGCCAGACTGCCGTAGAGCGTCACCTCAAACGAGGCAGCGTGCATGTTATGACTTGCAAATATCTTAGCCGCCTTCTGCGGTCCCATAGTGTGACTGCTTGACGGTCCCTTGCCTATACGGAAAAGTTCTCTCAATGATTTCATAATGGATTGTTTGTTTTAGTCTTCTACAAAGTTACAACAAAATTCCGAATAAATGCATTTGCACCTTTTATTTATTTCCCTTGCAAATGTTTCTGCAACGCCATTAAATCTCCGTTCCGTGTCACTGAACGTACGTTCCGTGTCACTGAACGACCGTTCAAAGACTTGGAACGCACATTCCGTGACACGGAACGGAGAATTTTGTTTAGCTTGCCAATACAAACAATCCTCATAATCATTCGTGATTGTCAAAGATTGTTTTTATCTTTGTAGATGCAGAAACAAATAAGATAATGTAATTATGACAACAAAGGAAATAGACGAACGTTCGTTAGTGAATGCTCACCGCCTCTTTGAGTCGGGTGATATCGGCCAGATGCCTGTAGGTACAGCTATGGGACTTCAGCAGATACACCGCTATCTGTTCAACGACCTATACCCATTTGCCGGTGTCGTTCGTGACAAGAATATAGCCAAGGGCGGTTTCCGTTTTGCCAATTCGCTCTATCTTGAAGCTGCACTCGCTGCTGTAGAGAAAATGCCGGAAGACACGTTTGAGCATATCATAGAGAAGTATGTAGAGATGAACGTGTGCCATCCTTTCATGGAAGGCAACGGGCGCTCTACGCGCATTTGGCTCGACATGATGCTGAAACGAGCACTTGGCAAAGTGGTCAACTGGCAGTATGTGGACAAGGACCAGTACCTCTCGGCAATGGAACGCTCACCAATCAACGACCTCGAACTGCGCTATCTGCTCTCGCAGAACCTCACTTCAGATACGGAGAATCGTGAGGTGATATTCAAGGGGATTGAGCAGAGCTATTATTATGAGGGGTATGAGAAATGAAAAATAATATCAAATCATATGTCAAGCCAATTCTTCAATTGTGTGACTGCTTTTTGTTTGTAATGTGGAAAATCTAATGATTTACGAGAATGACTAATAATAACAAACAACTATACCTCGACTTTGAAGCATACGAGCGTTTGGCTGAGCCGCATAAACGTGAGAGGGCTTCTTTATGGCGCACGGCTATTGGTCTGCAAGATGTGGATGGACTGAAGGTGTCTGATTATCTGAAAGAAACTGCTGTCAAGCATATTGAGGGCGACATTACCATTGATGATGTGCGACAGCAGTTGAAGTCATATGTAATCCATCAAAAGGTGTAGAGCCAAACAAGTCCTTTCTCGTTAAGTTTTTCCGTAATTTGATGTTAGGTGAGCAACATGAGTTGAAAAACCGATATATGCTTATTGGGTATAACGATACCGATAATACCCATACAAGTACCCATACAAGTACCCGTACAAGCACCAGTACAAGTACGAATAATTTGAAGGCGAGCCTAACTGAAAATGTTAAGCGATTGATTCTTGCGATTGGTACAGAGGAAAAGAGTGTAAAGGAAATGATGGAGGCTGTTGGACTGAAAAACCGTCCCAACTTCCTTGAATATTCTCTTACGCCAGCTATTAGTGACGGATTCGTAACAATGAAATATCCCTCTTCCCCCCGCCACCCCCGCCAGAAGTATCTTCTTACAGTGAAGGGATTGGCTGTGTATGATAAAATGTCGTCTTAGGCATTAAGGCGATTTTCCCCCGCCTTTTCAAAAGGAGTCCTTTTGCCCTCCAAATGTAGTCCTTTTGCTGTGTAAAAGGACTCCTTTTGCAGTGCAAAACGAACCCTTTTGCAAGCCAAAAGGAGTCCTTTTTGAAAGCCGAGGCATTTTGGCTCGAAAATCAGAGGAATAATATCGAAATTCATAGGCATATATATAATAAGGTGTAAGTATAACGTGCCTACGGGCAAACAGCCTCCTGTGTTCTTTTGTTTTTCCCCTACGTTGCTCTATTTTTCCTTTTGTCTTTTGCTTTTTCTCTGTTAACAAAAGACAAAATGCAGGCGTTTTATTTGCTTGTATCGAATTATTGCTGTAATTTTGCACATACATAAATTGATGTGCAAAATAATAGAAAGGTAAAGGAAACGTTATGTCAATATCCAAGACTCGCCAAAAACTCGTTGATGTGGCACGCCAGCTGTTTGCCAAGAACGGCATTGCCAACACTACAATGAACGACATTGCTGTGGCATCGGGCAAGGGTCGCCGCACGCTTTACACATACTTCAACCGCAAGGAAGACGTGTATTCGGCTGTGATAGAGTCGGAATTGGAGCGACTTTCGGACAAGCTCGACGAGGTGGCAGGCATGAAGATGCGCCCGCAGGACAAGATTATAGAGCTGATATACACACATCTGAGCATGATCAGGGAGACGGTGGTGCGCAACGGCAACCTGCGTGCAGAGTTCTTCCGCAACATCTGGATGGTGGAGAAGGTGCGCAAGAAGTTTGACGAAGACGAGATAGAACTCTTCCGCAAGGTATATGCCGAAGGAAAGGCAGACGGCGAGTTTGACATTGAAGACGTCGACCTCGTGGCAGACATCACACATTATTGTATAAAGGGACTTGAGGTGCCGTTCATATACGGCCGTCTGGGACACGGAATGACCGAAGAGACCAGCAAGCCGCTTGTTGCAAAGGTGGTGTACGGAGCACTGGGCAAACGCATCAATAATGTATAGTGTCCGTGTGCAGGCATTATATATATATAAGGTGAACGAATTAAAAATTACAAAATAACAATTAATTAATTAACGAAATGGGATTACTTACAGGTAAGACTGCCCTCGTCACTGGAGCAGCCCGCGGCATCGGAAAGGCTGTCGCTATGAAATTCGCCTCTGAAGGCGCTAACATCGCATTCACCGACCTCGTTCTCAACGACGATATGGCAGCAGGTCTTGAGGCAACACGCAAGGAGATTGAAGCTCTCGGCGTTACATGCCGCGCTTATGCTGGCAACGCCGCCGATTTTGAAGAGACCGAGAAGACCGTTAAGCAGATTCACGCTGACTTCGGTTCTATCGACATTCTCGTCAACAACGCCGGTATTACCAAGGACGGACTCATGCTGCGTATGTCTGAGGCACAGTGGGACGCTGTACTGAACGTCAACCTTAAGTCGGCTTTCAACTTCATCCACGCTTGCTCGCCTATCATGTTGCGCCAGCGTAGCGGCTCTATCATCAATATGGCTTCGGTAGTTGGTGTACACGGCAATGCCGGACAGTGCAACTATGCTGCCTCTAAGGCTGGTATGATTGCCCTCGCCAAGTCAATAGCCCAGGAGCTCGGACCTAAGGGAGTACGTGCCAATGCCGTAGCCCCGGGATTCATCGAGACAGCTATGACAGCACAGCTGCCTGAGGAGATCCGCAAGGACTGGATGAAGAAGATACCTCTTCGTCGTGGCGGTCAGACCGAAGACATCGCCAATGTATGTCTGTTCCTCGCTTCAGACATGTCTTCTTATGTCAGCGGTCAGGTCATCCAGATCGACGGCGGCATGAACATGTAATCAGACTGATTATACATTAATAATATGGTAGGAGGGTATGGCGGGAACCATATCCTCCTATTTTAATTCTTATACTAACTTATGAAGGTAGTCTACGAGGACAATCACATTATCATAGTCGACAAGTGCAGCGGCGAAATCGTGCAGGGCGACAAGACCGGCGACAAGCCTTTGTCCGATACGGTGAAGGAATATATCAAGCAGAAGTACAACAAGCCGGGCAATGTATTCCTCGGTGTGGTGCACCGGCTCGACCGCCCCGTAAGCGGACTTGTGGTGTTTGCCAAGACATCGAAGGCGCTCTCGCGACTCAACGACATGTTCCGCACGGGCGACGTACACAAGACCTATTGGGCAATAGTGAAGCGTCGCGACATAGCTACGGAAGGAACGCTCACCGACTGGCTCACACGCAACGAACGGCAGAACAAGAGCTACGCCCACGGACGTGAAGTGCCGGGAGCCAAGAAGGCGGTGCTGAAATACAAGGTGCGTGCCGTTGCCGACAACTATATGCTCATTGAGGTGACGCTTCTCACCGGACGCCACCATCAGATACGCTGCCAGCTCTCACACATGGGATGCCCCATCAAGGGCGACCTGAAATATGGCGCGCCACGCAGCAATCCCGACGGCAGCATATCATTGCTGTCGCGCCGAGTGGAATTCGTCCATCCCGTGTCGAAGGAGAACATCGTGGCTTACGCCGATGTGCCTGACGACCGACTGTGGAACGACCTCAGCGCCAATGCAGAGTAGGGATTAGTTCTCTCAACAAAAATAAACTCCTAAAAAAGTCAAATATGAAGCCAGTTGTAAAGAAATCGCTTATTGCCGTGGCTGCCGTAGTGGCTACGCCCATTATCATTTTAATTCTATTGGCTGTGCTGCTTTATGTGCCGCCAGTGCAGAACTGGGCAGTAAGGCAAGTGGCTTCATACGCTTCTGAGTCGACCGGTATGACCGTACGGGTCGACAATGTACGCCTGCGCTTTCCGTTAGACCTGACCGTCAACGGCTTTCTTGCCACACAGCCCAACGACTCTTTGCGCCATAAGACAGACACCATTGCCGACGCCCGCCAGCTTACGGCGAGCGTGCGTCTGCGCCCGTTGTTTCATGGCAATGTAGTGGTCGACCGCCTCGAATTGGCAGATACCAAACTCAATACAGCCCGTTTCATACCCTCGGCGCGTGTCAAGGGACGCGTCGGACTGCTCTCGCTGCGCAGCCGAAGCATCAATCTTAATGACGAGACAGTGCATGTCGACCATGCCGAATTGCAGGGCGCACGTCTGGATGTGGCACTTAGCGACACCGTTCAGGAAGATACTACAAGCACACCGTCGCACTGGAACATCACGCTCGACCGCCTTGACATAGCCGACACAAAGGCTACGGTACACATGCCGGGCGATTCTATGCGCATCGCAGCAGGTATTGGCAGGCTGGAGGCACACAATGGCAGCTTCAATCTGTTCACAGGAACCTATCGTGTAGGCTCGCTCGACTGGCGCGAGGGTACGCTCAACTACGACATGCGCTACACCCAGTCGCAGCCTGGACTCGACTACAATCACATTGCACTCTCTGGCATAGCCATGCACGTCGATTCGCTGCACTATAGCGACGCCGGTGTAAGGCTGAGGCTCAAGGAATGTGCGCTGAAGGAGAAGAGCGGACTGCAAATAAACGAATTCTCAACCTATCTCTTGCTTGATTCTACACATGTGTGGTTGCCCGATATGCGACTGCGCACACCCCGCTCGATGCTCACGGCAAAGGTCAAGATGGACCTTTCGACATTTGCCGAAAGCAATCCGGGCGTTATGGATGTCAACATCAAGGGTTATGTGGTAAAGACAGATTTCGTGCCGCTGCTTGGGTTCTTGCCCAAGGAGATGCTGCGTACTATGCCTGCCACACCCATAACGGTCAATGCCGACATCAACGGCAATATGCGACGGCTCAGCATCAACCAACTTTCGCTGACCTATCCCACAGCCTTCGCACTCAAGGCGAGCGGCAAGGCACGTAACATTACATCCCCCGACCGTCTCCGGGCCGACATAAAGGCAGAGGGACGTACATACAATCTCGACTTCATCAAGACTTTGCTACCACGCTCGGTGGCTGCATCGTTCAACATACCATACGGCATACAGCTTAATGCCAATGTGCATGCCGACGGACAGCGTTATGCTGCCGACTTCAATGTGAGCGAAGGTGGCGGACATGTGGGCGGAAAAGCATCGGTCGACATGCGTCGCATGGCTTACAACGCCACTCTCTCGGCTAAGAGTCTGCACCTTTCCCACTTCGTGCCGGGACTGGCTGCAGGACCCTTCACGGGCAGTCTTAAGACTCACGGAGTAGGCACCGACATGCTGTCGCCACACACTTCGCTCGATGCAGAGGGTAGTGTCGACGAGTTCAGATATGCCGGTTACGACCTTTCTAACATGAAGCTCACAGCCAATGTACACAACGGCGTGGGCCATGCGTTGCTCGACAGCCACACACCACTGCTGCAGGGCACCATCAATCTGAATGCACTCATGAACGGCAAACGCATGGATGCACAGCTGGCGTGCGACCTTATCAACGCCGACTTTATGCGTATGGGCATAAGCAAGCGTCCGCTTACAGCCTCACTGCGCGCCGACGTCGACCTGGCGAGCGACTTTAAGATAAATCACACAGCCCGTGGAGTCATCGGCAACATCATTGTGCGCGACAGTTTGAAAACATACACACCCGAAAGAATCTCGCTCGACATATTCACACGCCGCGATTCTACCCATGCGGCAGTCACTTGCGGCGACTTTGCGCTGCGTCTCAATGGCAGCGGTACGATAGAGCACATACTGAAGCAGCTGCAGAATGTCAACGATGAGGCTATGCGGCAGTCGAAGGAGAGATATATCGACCAGCTGCGATTGCGCGAACGTCTGCCCGATGTAACCCTCTACTTTGATGCCGGACGCGAAAACATCTTTGCGCGTACATTGCGTCACTTCGGCTACGACTTCCATAACGCATACGCTGACATGTCGGCATCACCCTCGAAGGGTATCAACGGCAAGCTGAGCCTTGACTCGCTCGTGGCATCGGGCGTACAAATCGACACCATACGCCTTGCATTCAAGTCGGATTCGGTGAAGACCGACTTTGAAGGACAAGTGCGCAACAACCGTTCTAACAAGCAGTTTGTCTTCGACGCGCGCTTCCGTGGAGCCTTCCACGAGCAGTCGCTGTATTTCGGAACACGCATATTCGACGCCCGCGAACGCCTCGGCATCGCCCTCGGACTGCGTGCACAGATGGAGCATAATGGCGTGCGTGTGTCGCTGGGAGGCATCGACCCCGTGTTAGGATACAAGCAATTCAAGGTCAACAAGAACAACTACGTGTTCTTTGCCAACGATAAGCGGCTCTCTGCCGATATGGCTCTGCGTGCCGACGACGGCATGGCGGTGCGCATATATACCAACGACAGCACCGAAGCATTGCAGGACGTGACTATCGGACTGACACGTTTCGACCTGCAGAAGGTGCTCGCCGTAGTGCCTTATGCACCTAATATATCGGGCATTCTCAACGGCGACTTCCACTACATATCGCAACATGAGGGCGACATGTCGGTATCGTCGTCGGTGAGTGTGGACAAGATGACTTACGAGGGTTGCCCGATAGGCAATCTGTCGAGCGAGTTTGTGTATATGCCGAAGGGCAATATGCGCGAGCATTATGTAGACGGAACGCTCTCGATGGATGACTACGAGGTGTGCACACTCACCGGTTCGTACAACACCGAAGGCGAAGGCACGCTCGATGCCGACCTCAACATGTCGCGCACACCGCTGCTTCTGCTCAACGGATTCGTCCCCGACCGCATCATAGGATTCAAGGGTTATGCCCAGGGTGAGGTGAAGGTGCACGGTTCGCTCAGTCGTCCTGATGTCAACGGCGAAGTGTATTTCGACTCAGCCTATGTCGTAAGCGAACCCTATGGCATTGAGATGCGCATGTGTGATGACCCGCTCACCGTCACCGACAGCCGACTCTCGCTCGAGAACTTCCAGTTGTTTGCACGCAACGGCAATCCGCTCACGCTGCGAGGATATGTCGACTTTGCCGACGTGTCAAACATGTCGCTCAACGTAAGGATGCGTGCCGACAACTATCTGCTTATCGATTCGAAGGAGACTGCACGCTCGGAGGCTTACGGCAAGGCTTGGGTCAACTTCCTCGGATTGGCTGAAGGTCCGCTCGATGCGTTGCGTGTGCGTGGCCGACTCGATGTGTTGGGCTCTACAGACATTACTTATATATTGCGAGACTCGCCTCTCAGCACCGACAACCAGCTCGACGGACTCGTCAAGTTTGTCAACTTCCGCGACCCCGATGCCGTAACGGTGACACGTCCGCCTATCAACGGACTCAACATGGACCTCACTGTCAATATCGACGACGGCACTCATGTGATGTGCGCACTCAATGCCGACCACTCCAACTATGTCGACCTCATAGGCGGAGGCGACCTGCGCATGCTCTATACTGCCAGCGACGGACTGAGTCTGTATGGACGTTACACCATAGGTTCGGGCGAAATGAAATACTCGTTGCCCGTAATTCCGCTCAAGACGTTCACCATCAAGGACGGAAGCTATGCCGAATTCTCGGGCGACCCGATGAATCCGCGACTCAACATCACGGCTACAGAGGAGAACAAGACTACCGTAACGAATGACGGCGGAACCGGTCGCAGCGTGACATTCGAGTGTGGCGTCGTGATAACCAAGACGCTTAAGGACATGGGATTGCAGTTTACTATCGACGCACCCGACGACCAGCAGATGCACAACGAACTCATGACACAGTCGGTAGAGAACCGTGGCAAACTGGCAGTGACCATGCTTACAACGGGCATGTATCTCGCCGACGGCAACACCAACTCGTTCTCGATGAACAATGCGCTAAGTGCGTTCCTCAATTCGCAGATAAATGCCATCAGCGGCAATGCCCTTCGCACGCTCGACCTTTCGTTTGGTATGGACAACACCACGCTCGGTTCGGGCCAGGTACATACCGACTACTCGTTCAAATTCTCAAAGCGATTCTGGAACAACCGCCTGCGTATCGTCATAGGCGGAAAGGTTTCGAGTGGTGCCGAGATAGAAAACCAGAACGAAACGTTCTTCGACAACGTGACGTTTGAGTATCGACTCTCGCCCAACTCCAACAAGTATCTGAAGCTGTTCTACGACCGCGACTCGTACGATTGGCTCGAAGGCTATGTCGAACAGTTTGGAGGCGGTTTCCTATGGCGCAAGAAGATGGACAGCCTGAAGGAGATATTCCGTTTCAGAAAGCCGAAACAGGCAGACCTGCCGGAACTGCTTAACGACACTACACGACAGAAGAAATGAACATAAAAGCCGTATATAAAGATATGAATGCAATAGGAAACAACAGCATACTGACACTCTCACGCCTGTGGAAGGACGTGATGGGCGTGCTCGGCATTGTGCTACTGGCATCGTGTTCGGAGACTGCGAGCGTGCCCGAAGGCGACCAATTGTACACCGGACAGCGCAAAATAAAATACGAAAACTATAAGGCAAGCGACCACTTCAGCACCACTCAGGAAGAGGTGGAGGCGGCTCTTGCCACCGAACCGAACGGAGCCATATTCGGAAGTTCGTACTATCGCTCGCCATTCCCTTACCGCTTGTGGATATACAACGCATTCCACACCAGCGACGAGGGTCTGGGCAGATGGATACGCAAGACTTTCGGCAAGGCACCTGTGCTCATGAGCAACGTCAATCCGCGTCTGCGGTCGCAGGTGGCGCGCGAACTGCTGCGTGCACGCGGCTATTTCGGGTCGTATGTCAACTACGACATCATCACAAAGTCAAACCCAAAGAAAGCCAAGATAGGCTATAACGTCAACTTTGGCGACCTTACCACCATCGACACATTGACTTACGTGAATTTCCCCGTTGAGGCTCAGCGGCTCATCGATTCCACATCGGCTGAGGCGTTGGTGCACAAGGGCGACCCGTTCGACGTGTCGACGCTCGATGCCGAACGCACACGTGTGTCGACACTGTTGCGCAACAACGGCTACTTCTATTATCAACCGGGCTATGCCACCTATCTGGCTGACACCCTGGCAGCGCAGAACAAGGCACAAGTCAAGTTGCAGTATGCCGACAGTCTGCCCTCGCAGATAGGCAGAAGGTGGTATATCGGCCACATAAATCTTCAAATGCGGCGTAACGTGATGCAACAGCTCACCGACACCGTGACACGTCGCGACTACACAATAGTATATACCGGTAAGCGCACGCCTATCCGTGCAGGTGCGATAGCACGCGACTTGAAGATGCGACCGGGTCAATTATACAGCTATAACACCTACCAGCAGTCGGTCAATACGCTCACTTCGAAGGGACTTTTCTCTCGTGTCGACCTGGGATTCGCCCCGCGCGACACCTCGGCAGCATGCGATACGCTCGACCTTACGCTCGATTGCGTGTTCGACAAGCCGTATGACTTCTATGTCGAGGCTAATGTTGTGGGCAAGACGACGGGCCGTGTGGGTCCGGGAGTGGTAATGGGTGTTGTCAGACGCAACGCATTCCGTGGCGGCGAGAAGCTGTCGGTCAATCTGAAAGGTTCGTACGAGTGGCAGACCGGACACCGTGCCGACGGTACAAGTTCGAAGTTCAACTCGTATGAATATGGTGCCGACGTGTCGCTTGAGATGCCCCGACTGCTCTTAATCGACCGTCTTATGGACCGTGTGCGTGCCAAACGCTGGCTGAGCGGACAAAAGGTGAAGCCCAACAACACCGTATCGAACACCCTTATCAAGGCTTCGAGCGACGTGCTCAACCGTTCGGGCTACTTCAAGCGCCACATCGTGTCGGGCGAACTGACCTATACCATACAGCCCGCGCCCAATAGGGTGCACCAGTTCTCGCCCCTCATACTGCAATACGAATACATGCAGAAGCAGACCGAGGCTTTCAAGGATATAGTAAGTCAAAGTCCGTATCTGCTAATATCAATGGCCGACCAGTTTGTGCCTAAGATGCGCTATACGTTTACATATCAGTCGCGCTCCAACTTCCGCAACCCTATATACTGGCAGTTGTCGGTGAGCGAGGCTTCCAATCTCCTTTCGCTTGGCTATCTGGCGTGTGGCGAGAAGTGGAGCAAGAAGGGAAAGACGATGTTCAAGAATCCCTATGCACAGTTCTTGAAGATAGAGACCGACTATCGCAAGACGTGGCAGGTGACCGACCACAGCCAATTGGTGGGTCATGTGAATGCCGGCGTGATATGGTCGTACGGCAATGCCAGTGCAGCTCCATATAGTGAGCAGTTCTATGTTGGCGGTGCCAACAGCATACGTGCCTTCAACGTGCGCAGCATAGGTCCGGGCCGCTACTACACCAATCAGTCGCGACTGTCGTATATGGACCAGACGGGCGACATAAAGTTCCAGGCCAACGTGGAGTATCGTCCGCGTCTGTTCGGCAATCTGTACGGAGCGCTCTTCGTAGATGCCGGCAACGTATGGGCATTGCGCAACGACGGCTATCGTGAAGGGTCGAAGCTGCAGATGAAGAATCTGCTGAAGGACATGGCATTGGGCACAGGTGTGGGCATACGCTACGACTTGGAGTTCTTCGTTCTGCGTCTCGACTGGGGTATCGGTATCCATGTGCCCTACAAGAGCGGATTCTACAACATGAACAGCTTTAAGGATTCGCAGAGTCTGCATTTCGCAATCGGCTATCCGTTCTGATGCCGATGGCAGAGGCAAGGGTGAAGCCGACAAATAAAAATAAACAATATTGTATAGCAAAAGAACAACATTGTCTTACTATAATTTAGTGTAAGACAATGTTGTTCTTTTTGTATTGTTATCCATTAATAAAGAATTCGTCTGGAGTCATAACAGGTACATTAGCTTCTACAAAATCCTTTTTATTTCTAGTCAAAACAACATCGACTTTTGAACTTATTGCCGAATAATACTGCATAGCGTCTTCCAGATCGTCAAAGCCTGAAACCAAAGCCATGTCTACAGTTTGCCTGTCAACTGTTGTTGTTACAGTAAGACTTCTAAGTTTTTCGAATAGTAGAACACGTTCTTCTTTTTTCATCTTACGACACAGATAAGCCAAAGTTGCATAACTTAATGAACTGACATATAATGTTATTTTTTTGTGAAAACCTAACGCAAATAACTTCAGGGAATTCTGGCAAAACGGTTCTCGTTTTAAGAACAAATCTGCAACGATATTAGTGTCAAGAAAGACCTTTTTCATTGTATCTATCCTCTAAATGTTTATGGTATGCTTTTCTTCCATTTATATCGTCAGCGTCAATAGAGTCAGAAGGAACCACCCCCAACATACTCATAACCATATCAGGAATTTCAATTTCTTCATGTTCCATCTTCTTCTCTTTTTTTAGCAAACGTTTCAAGTATGCCTCAACAAGTTTTGTCAAGTCTGTTCCTTTTCTGCTTGCATATCTTTGTGCATCTTCAAAAAGGTATTTATCCAATGTTAGTGCTTTTGTTTCCATATTATGTCCTATTATGATGTTGTATATTGCAAATTTAATTATTAAATTCGAAACGAACAAGCAAACACTATCTATTTTCCAGACTTCGTCATCGTGTCACCTCCCAAAACTCCAATCTGCCATTGCATTCAATATACCCTTTAGTATGCAGCAATGCAATTGAAGCCCTCGGCGGCAACACGGTCGCGGATAGTATTGAGTTCTTCGTGCGTAGCCTTGCGCAATGTCGGGCATGGAGTTTCGCGGTCGATGGTGTATATCATCACTTCCGAGGGGCGTATTTGTCGCACGGCTGCGAGCCACGGCTCAACGAATCGGTCGCTCGTGTTCGAAACGTCGCGCCCGAGGTCGTCAGTTCCGTTCATGAAGATGGTCTGTATGATGACGTGACCATTGAACGACTGCATCTCCTTGATTATCCGCTCCACGTCGTAAGCCGTCGATACGGGGCGGTCTACATTATTTATATATATAGGGTCGACGGTGTCGAGCTTCATGATATTGTTGTCGACGAGCATCAAGGCGCGATGCACGTCGGGTCGGATGGCAAGCGTAGAGTTGGTCAGCACCGACACCTTTGCGTCGGGATAGTACACGTTGCGCAGGCGTATAGTGTCTTCGACGATGCCCAGAAAGTCGGGATGGCCCGTCGGTTCGCCATTGCCCGAGAACGTGATGACGTCGAGCGCCGAGCCGTCAGCCTTCATTTCTTTCAGCTTCTCTTCAAGCGCTGCCGCTATGTGCTGGCGTGTAGGGCGTGGCGATGTGGTGTGGCGGTTGCGATTGTAGCCCACTTCGCAGTATATACAGTCGAACGTACATATCTTTCCGTCGCTCGGATTGACGTTCACTCCGAGCGATATTCCCAGTCGGCGGCTGTGTATCGGTCCGACGATAGGAGAGGGATAAAGTATTGTTGACATATATGTATGAAATTAGTGTTTTTCTTGTCCGTTTTCAAAAGGACTCCTTTTGCCTTGCGAAAGGACCCCTTTTGGTGTGCAAAAGGACCCCTTTTGGAGTGTAAAAGGACTCCTTTTGGAGTGCAAAAGGACTCCTTTTGAAAAAGCCCCGTTGCAATGCAAAGTTACAGTTATATTTTGACATACGAATGGCTGTGCAGCAAATAATTTCAAATGCGCCAAATGGCAGGTCATTGTCTGGTTTGTTGCGGCTGCAGATACAGCATTCGTGTGCAGCGTGTTAATTGTGGTTAATTGCTCGCTGTTCCGGTTTTTTTTTTGTTATTTTGCAAGAAATTTGGTATAATATACCCTTTAGAAAAATGGCAAAAAGAAGGAAAAAGACCGGCAGTCGTCACGGATTGCAGGCAGTAACGCTGTGCATAAGCACGGCTATGGTGCTGATATTGTTGGGTTTGGTTGTGTTCTCGGTGCTCACTGCGCGCAACCTCTCTACGTATGTTAAACAGAATATTGTGGTGACACTGATGCTTCAGGACGACATGACGTCGGGCGAGGCAAGTCAGTTCTGCACCAGACTGAAGCAGCGACCGTACATCTGCCGCCTCGACTATATAAGTAAGGAGCAGGCATTGCGCGAGGGCATCAAGACGCTCGGAGCCGATCCGCGCGAGTTTGCCGACACCAATCCCTTCCTTTCTTCGATAGAGATAACGCTGAATGCCGACTATGCCAACACCGACTCGCTGCAAATCATCTCGCGCGAGCTGAAAAGCTATCCGAAAGTGAGTGAAGTGAAGTATCAGAAGGACTTGATAGACAGCGTAAATGCCAACATCGCCAAGATAAGCATCGTGTTGCTTACGATAGCGTTGTTGCTCACCATCGTGTCGTTCTCGCTCATCAACAACACCATCCGCCTCAGTGTCTACGCCCGCCGCTTCTCCATACACACGATGAAGCTTGTGGGTGCGTCGTGGGGATTCATCCGTGCACCGTTCGTGCGCCGCTACATGCTGCTTGGACTGCTTGCAGCCATAATAGCCTGCATAGCCCTGGGCGGAGCCATATACATTTTATATATGTATGAGCCTGACATCCTTGAAGTGCTCACATGGCAGGTATTGGCGATAACAGCCGGCACGGTAGTGTTCTTCGGACTGTTCATCACAGCTCTATGCTCGACCATTTCGGTCAACAAGTTCCTGAAGATGAAGGCGGGAGACCTATACAAGATTTAATGATTAATGTTTAATGATTAATGTTTACCTTACGCGCTAAACATTGATAATTAAACACTAAGCTTTAAAATTAAACATTGAACATTAATAATTAAACATTAATAAAAAAGAAAAGTGGACAAGAGAAATTTTGCTTTCGACAAGATCAATTTCATTCTCATTGCTGTGGGAATGGCTATTGTCATTCTTGGTTTCATCCTTATGAGTGGTGGCGGCAGCGACGAATCGGTGTTTGATGCCGACATCTTCAGCGTGCGCCGCATCAAGGTGGCTCCGGTGATTTGCTTCATCGGCTTCATATCAATCGTGTATGCAATAATCAGAAAACCGAAAGACTAATGGTAGTGTTTAATTATTAATGTTTAATGATTAATTATTCTAAAACATTAATCGTTAAACACTAATCATTAATCATCAATAAAGAATTAAACATTAATAATTAATCATTAATAATTAAAGCAAGTGGATTGGTTACAAGCGTTGGTCCTGGGCATTGTTCAGGGCCTTACCGAATATTTGCCGGTAAGTAGCAGCGGCCATCTTGCCATCGGTTCATACCTCTTTGGCATTGATGGCGAGGAGAATCTGGCATTCACCGTATTGGTGCACGTGGCTACAGTGATGAGTACGTTCGTGGTACTGTGGAAGGAGATAGACTGGATATTGAAGGGACTCTTCAAGTTTAAGATGAACGACGAGACCAAGTATTTCCTCAACATCGTAGTGTCGATGATACCTATAGGCATCGTCGGCGTGTTCTTCAAGGACACAGTAGAGGATATCTTCGGCTCAGGCTTGCTTATTGTGGGTTGTTGCTTGCTTTTGACTGCGGTTCTGCTCACTTTCTCTTATTATGCCAAACCGCGTCAGCGCGAACACATTTCGCTCAAGGACGCCTTCATCATAGGATTGGCACAGGCTTGCGCCGTACTGCCCGGACTGTCGCGCTCTGGTTCTACCATCGCTACGGGACTTCTGTTGGGCAACAAGAAGGAGAAGATGGCACAGTTCTCGTTCCTCATGGTGATACCTCCCATACTCGGTGAGGCTCTGCTCGACGTACTTAAGGCAGCCAAAGGCGAAGAGGCTTTCGGCGACATCAGCGTTCTGCCGCTCGTAGTAGGATTCGTTGCCGCCTTCGTTAGCGGATGTCTGGCATGCAAGTGGATGATAAACATCGTGAAGAAGGGCAAACTCATATACTTCGGCATATACTGCGCCATAGCAGGAGCCGTCACTATCGTGTGCTCGCTCTTGTAAACCGACTACTTATAAATTAAAAGACTACATACTGGGAATGAATTTCACCAAAGGCGAAGTCATCGCCATCAACAAACCCCTTGAAATGACGAGCTTCAGCGCTCTTGCCTTTGTTCGCAAGCGTCTGTGTATGCGTCTTGGAGTGAAGAAACTCAAGGTGGGGCATGCCGGAACGCTCGACCCCCTCGCTACGGGTGTGCTGGTGCTATGCACAGGCAAGTTCACCAAGCGCATCGAGGAGTTTCAGCAGCATGGCAAGGAATATACAGCCACGCTACAGCTCGGTGCTACAACGCCAAGCTACGACATGGAGCATCCGGTCAACGAGACTTATCCCACCGACGGCATCACACGAGAGCGCATAGAGCAGGTGCTTGAGCGCTTCAAGGGCGACATTGAGCAGGTGCCTCCTACGTTCAGCGCATGCAAGGTGAGCGGACAGCGTGCCTACGACTTGCGCCGTAAGGGTAAGGACGTGGAACTGCAGCCCAAGAAGATACGCATCGACGATATAGAGCTGACCTCGTTCGACCCCGAACGCATGCAGATGTCGATACGCGTGGCGTGCGGCAAGGGCACATACATACGTGCTCTGGCACGCGACATCGGCCGCGCACTCGATTCGGGAGCATATCTCACGCAGCTGTGCCGCACCCGTTCGGGCGAGTATCGCATAGAGGACTGTCTCGAACTGGAGCAGTTTGAGGAGTGGCTCGCCAATCAGACAATAGAAACAACAGAAGATGAATAAATAAAAAACGGACTATGAAGTTATCACAGTTTAAATTCAAATTACCCGAGGACCAGATTGCACTCTATCCTCACAGCTTGTACCGTGAGTTTGAGAACGACAAGGGCGAGAAGGAGACATTCCGCATTACACGCCGCGACGAGTGCCGTCTGATGGTTCTGCACAAGAAATCTCAAACTATTGACATGTATAAGAAGGATGCCGACGGCAAGCCCATCGAGGGCGAATACCTCGACTTCCGCAACGTTCTCGACTACTTCGACGAGCATGATACATTCATCTTCAACGACACTAAGGTGTTTCCGGCGCGCCTCTATGGCACAAAGGAGAAGACAGATGCTAAAATTGAGGTGTTCTTGCTGCGTGAACTCAATGAAGAGATGCGCCTCTGGGACGTGCTCGTTGAGCCGGCACGTAAGATTCGTATAGGCAACAAGCTCTTCTTCGACGATTCGGGCACAATGGTGGCTGAGGTTATCGACAACACCACAAGCCGCGGTCGTACGCTGCGCTTCCTCTACGACTGTCCGCACGACGAGTTCAAGCGCGAACTGTTTTCACTGGGCGAGGCTCCGCTGCCACGCTATATCATCGACCGTCGCGAAAACCATCACGCTACAGAGGACGACTTCGATGACTTCCAGTGTATCTTTGCCAAAAACGAAGGTGCCGTTACCGCTCCTGCTACAGGCTTGCACTTCTCGCGCGAGCTGATGAAGCGCATGGAAATCAAGGGCCTTAACTTCGCTTATATCACCCTGCATTGCGGTCTGGGCAACTTCCACGACATCGAGGTTGAGGACCTTACCAAGCACAAGATGGATTCAGAGCAGATGCACATAGGCGCTGAGGCTTGCGCTATCGTCAACAAGACAAAGCAGGAAGGACGCCATGTGTGCGCCGTAGGTACAAGCGTTGTCAAGGCAACCGAGACTGCTGTGGGCACCGACGGAATGCTGAAGGAATACGAGGGATGGACCAATAAGTTCATATTTCCACCCTACGACTTCGGACTTGCCGACTCAATGATAGCCAACTTCTATCATCCATACTCAACATTGCTTATGGAGACAGCCGCATTCGGCGGATACGACCTCGTGATGGAGGCTTACAACCTCGCCGTTAAGCACGGATTCATGTTCGGAAGCTATGGCGATGCGTTGCTCATACTCAACGACTAATAATATTTATGCATGTAGTATACCTTTCGCTCGGTTCAAATCTTGGCGACCGTCATGCCACTATGCGTCGTGCCATTGACATGCTCAATGCCGAGGCAGGCACTGTCGACCGACAGTCGTCGCCGCTTGAAACCGAACCATGGGGATTTGAATCAGCCAATAAGTTTCTCAACATGTGTGTGCGTTTGCTCACAACGCTTACGCCTGAGCAGCTCCTGTTGAAGACACAGGACATAGAGAAACGGCTTGGTCGCACAGTGAAGTCGGTAGATGGGAAATATCACGATCGTCCGATAGACATCGACATGCTGATGTACGACGATGTCAACATTTCGACACCGACCCTCACTTTGCCCCATCCTCACATGCATGAGCGCGACTTTGTGATGATACCGCTACGCGAAATACTGTAAAAAATGGTTAATTTCAGCGCGTTTCATGCTCGTATCTTGCTGATTACGAATAAAAAGTCGTACCTTTGCACCCGCATTACGCAAAAAATCAATAATATTTTAAATTTACAAAAGTTCTATGTATTTAGATCAGGCAAAAAAACAAGAGATCTTTGGACAGTACGGAAAGTCTAACACTGATACTGGTTCAGCTGAGAGCCAGATAGCATTGTTCTCATACCGTATTTCCCATTTGACGGAACATCTTAAGAAGAACCGTAAAGATTATACTACCGCACGTTCATTGACACAGCTGGTAGGAAAGCGCCGCGCATTGCTCAACTATCTGTACGACCGCGACATCAATCGCTACCGTGCAATTATCAAGGCCCTCGGTCTTCGTAAGTAATTCGCGCACAGAAAGCTTAAGGCAAACAGAAAGTCCCGAAAACGATTCAAGTTTTCGGGACTTTTTGCGTATATGTGAACAAAACTTCGTAACTTTGCAAAAAGTTTTTTTAAGGTACTATATAAATGCAAGACATTAGAAACATTGCGATTATTGCCCACGTCGACCACGGTAAGACTACTCTTGTCGACAAGATGATGTTGGCGGGCAAGCTGTTCCGCGACGGCCAGGATAACAGTGGCCAGGTATTGGATGCCAATGACCTGGAGCGTGAACGAGGAATAACCATCCTTTCCAAGAACGTGTCAATCAATTGGAAAGGTACAAAAATCAATATTATAGACACCCCGGGACACTCCGACTTCGGCGGTGAGGTAGAACGCGTGCTCAATATGGCAGATGGTTGCATCCTGCTTGTTGACGCTTTCGAGGGCCCGATGCCCCAGACACGCTTCGTTCTTCAGAAAGCTCTGGAGATAGGATTGAAGCCTATCGTTGTAGTTAATAAGGTAGACAAGCCAAACTGTCGTCCTGAAGAGGTCTACGAGATGGTGTTCGACCTGATGTTCTCGCTCAATGCCACTGAGGATCAGCTCGATTTCCCCGTAGTATATGGTTCGGCAAAGAACGGATGGATGGCTGAGGACTATAAGACTCCGACTGATAACATCGACTATCTGCTTGATAAGATTGTTGAGGTGATACCCGCTCCGAAGGTGCTTGAAGGTACTCCGCAGCTGCTTATCACATCGCTCGACTATTCAAGCTATACTGGTCGTATCGCAGTGGGACGTGTTCATCGCGGCACTCTGACTGAGGGCATGAACGTAACCATATCGCATCGTGACGGCAAACTTGAGAAAACCAAGATCAAGGAGATTCACGTGTTTGAGGGAATGGGTCAGAAGAAGGTTGAAGAGGTTCACTCTGGAGACATCTGCGCTATCGTTGGTCTTGAGAATTTCGAGATTGGTGATACCATTTGCGACTTTGAAAATCCTGAGCCGCTGCCTCCTATTGCCATCGACGAGCCTACAATGAGTATGCTCTTCACCATCAACGACTCACCGTTCTTCGGCAAAGAGGGCAAGTTTGTGACCTCACGTCACGTCAACGACCGCCTTCAGAAGGAGCTTGAGAAGAACCTTGCGCTGCGTGTTCGTCCCTTCGAGGACTCTACAGATAAGTGGATTGTAAGCGGACGTGGTGTGCTTCACCTCTCGGTTCTCATTGAGACAATGCGTCGTGAGGGCTACGAGCTTCAGGTAGGTCAGCCGCAGGTAATCTACAAGGAGATTGACGGACAGAAGTGCGAGCCTATCGAGGAGTTGACAATCAATGTGCCTGAGGAGTTCTCAAGCAAGATGATTGATATGGTGACACGTCGTAAGGGCGAGATGACATCAATGCAGACACTCGGCGAACGTGTTGACATCGAGTTCGACATTCCTTCGCGTGGTATCATCGGACTGCGTACCAACGTGCTCACAGCAAGCCAGGGCGAGGCCATTATGGCTCACCGCTTCAAGGAGTATCAGCCGTATAAGGGCGAGATAGTACGCCGTATGAATGGTTCGATGATTGCAATGGAGACAGGTACAGCCTATGCTTACTCTATTGACAAGCTTCAGGATCGTGGCAAGTTCTTCATCGATCCGGGTGAAGAGGTTTACGGCGGTCAGGTAGTGGGCGAACATGTTCACGACAACGACCTCGTAATCAACGTTACCAAGGCCAAGCAGCTCACCAATGTGCGTGCCAGTGGCTCTGACGAGAAGGCTCGTGTGATACCGAAGGTCGTAATGAGTCTTGAGGAATGTCTTGAGTATATCAAGGGCGACGAGCTCGTTGAGGTTACTCCGAAGAGCATCCGCATGCGCAAGATTACTCTCGATCATCTTGCACGCAAGCGTTCTAACAAGGATTAATGTCTTGCTAATGTAGCGCATGTCGTATACGTGCTGGCTATATAAACAAGTGAACAGAATATGAAATATAGGAAAGGTGTTTCTTGGCATTAATGTCGGGGAACACCTTTTATTATAAATGTGACCACCTTTTATTATAATAATGTATAAGGAAATAATAATTATGAAGAAATCATTATTGTCACTTCTCGTTATGTTGAGCTGTGTTGCTGCGTCGGCACAGACTGCTGCGGGCAAGTTTTCGATTATTCCCCGTGTGGGAGTGAGTCTGGCCAATCTCTCGGGCGATGGCGTTTATTTCAATACAGGAAGCAGTACGGGAGCGTGGGGTTCGTCGCGCAACAAGCCGGGATTTACCGTAGGAGTAGACTTGGATTATCAGTTAACCAATTCGTTGTCGGTCATGTTGGGTGCCCATTATGCCCAGCAAGGTTGCAACTACGGCAATGTTAACGAGCAGACATCGCAGTCGGGCAACGTTAATACGTATGTAGGACTGAACGATTTGTCTACACAGTTGCACGTAATTAATGTTCCGTTGCTGCTCAACTACTATGTAGCTCCGGGATTTGCCGTGAAGACGGGTGTACAGTTTGGCTTCCCCGTATCGGGTAAGTTGAAGTATACTGAGACAAAATTCACCGAGAATGACAATGACGAGTTTGTTGCCGACACGCCTGTGAAGCACGACATCAACCTCAACTCGACAATCAAGAAGGTTGACTTCTCGATACCGGTAGGACTCTCGTTTGAGTATATGAACGTAATAATTGACGCACGCTACAACATCGGACTTACAAATGTTCAGAAGGATTTCCTCGAAATGAAGCCCGTTAAGAACCGTGTGTTTATGTTTAGCGCAGCTTACCGTTTCCAGTTGTAGGAAACATAAAACAATAAAAGATAATAAAAAAACAGCATTGATTACTTGACAAAGAAGTAATCAATGCTGTTTTTTGTGCTATTACTTGCAGTTAGGACACCAAGGCTTCAACTGCTGGAAGAAGTCGTTGCCCTTGTCGTCAACGAGTATGAATGCAGGGAAGTCCTCAACGGTAATCTTCCAGATAGCCTCCATACCGAGTTCGGGATACTCTACGCACTCGATGCTCTTGATAGAGCTCTGCGACAGAACGGCAGCCACGCCACCGATTGTGCCGAGATAGAATCCGCCGTGCTTCTTGCAAGCGTCGGTCACTACCTGCGAGCGGTTGCCCTTGGCAATCATAACGAGCGATGCGCCGTGATCCTGGAACTCGTCTACGTACGGATCCATACGGTTGGCAGTGGTCGGACCCATTGAACCGCAAGGATAACCCTCCGGAGTCTTAGCCGGTCCGGCGTAAAGGATAGGATGGTTCTTGAAGTATTCAGGCATCTCTTCGCCAGCATCCAGACGTGCCTTAAGCTTAGCGTGAGCGATGTCACGAGCCACGATGATAGTACCCTTCAGGTTGACACGTGTGCTGACTGGATACTTAGAGAGCTCAGCGCAAACTGCCTCAATACCGTTGTCGAGGTTGATCTCGATGCCCTTAGTGCCCTCGCCCGGACGACGAAGTTCTTCAGGGATAAGCTCAGAAGGATTAGAGTCCATCACCTCAAGGAAGATACCGTCCTTTGTAATCTTACCCTTGATGTTGCGGTCGGCCGAACAGCTCACGCCCATACCGATAGGACAGCTTGCTCCATGACGTGGAAGACGGATCACGCGGATGTCGTGTGCCAGGTACTTGCCGCCGAACTGGGCACCCAGACCAATCTTGTGAGCCTCCTTCAGGAGTTTCTCCTCAAGGTCGATGTCGCGGAAAGCGCGTCCGGTCTCGTCGCCAGTAGTAGGCAGAGTGTCGTAGTATTTGATTGAAGCGAGCTTCACTGTGAGCAGGTTTTTCTCAGCCGATGTGCCGCCGATAACGAATGCGATGTGGTAAGGAGGGCAAGCTGCTGTGCCGAGGCTCTTCATCTTTTCAACGAGGAAAGGCAGCAATGTGCCCTCATTCTGTATAGTAGCCTTGGTCATCGGATAGAAATATGTCTTGTTGGCAGAGCCACCGCCCTTAGCCACCATTACAAAACGATACTCGTCGCCCTCTACAGCCTCGATGTCAATCTGTGCCGGGAGGTTGCAGCGTGTGTTCACCTCGTCGTACATATTGAGCGGAGCATTCTGCGAGTAGCGCAGGTTGTCCTGTGTAAATGTGTTGTAGACACCGCGCGACAGAGCCTCTTCGTCCTCGAAGTCGGTCCATACGCGCTGTCCCTTCTCGCCGTGTATGATGGCAGTACCGGTGTCCTGGCAGAAAGGCAGGATGCCCTTGCAGGCAGTCTCGGCGTTGCGCAGGAACTGCAGAGCAACGTACTTGTCGTTCTCCGAAGCCTCGGGGTCAGACAGAATCTTTGCAACCTGCAGGTTATGTTCGCGGCGCAGCATGAATTCTACGTCGTGAAAAGCCTGCTGTGCGAGTAATGTCAGAGCCTCCTTCGAAACTTTCAGGATTGTCTTGCCTTCAAACTCACCGGTGCTCACGCCTTCCTTGCTGAGCAAGCGGTATTCAGTAGTATCCTCGCCCAACTGGAACATAGGAGCATACTTGAAATCTGGTGTTGATGCCATAATGTTATTTAGTTAATTGATGATTTGAAAATTTCTTTGCCACAAAGTTACAACGAATTGAAGACAATGCAAAATAATTGCCACCTTTATTTTCCCCTATTTTACGGTAAAATCTTAATCGCAAGCTTCATGATATTTGTGCAACTTGCCATTGTTAACGTATTGTGGCGAAAATCGTGTCGTTTTATTATCAAAACCCTACGAAACTCTACTAATTTGTAAGTATTATGAATGGTAGAATGAAAAAAGTTTATTCTTTAATGCGCTTTATTGTCTAATTTGCGTAACTTTGTGCCCGTAAAAACCAATAAAAAGAAATACAAAAGAAATGAAGAAGATCAGAGCAGCCGTAGTAGGATACGGCAACATCGGACATTATGCTGTCCAGGCCCTTGAGGCCGCCGACGATTTCGAGATAGCAGGTATCGTGCGTCGCAATGGTGCCGACAACAAGCCGGCAGAGCTTTCACAGTATGAAGTAGTTAAGGATATTCGTGAGCTTAAGGACGTAGACGTAGCCATTCTTGCTACTCCTACACGTTCGTGCGAGGAATATGCCAAGCAGATTCTGCCTCTCGGCATCAACACCGTCGACAGCTTCGACATCCACACTTCAATCCTCGACTACCGTGCAGCACTCACTCCTATATGCAAGGAGCACAAGGCTGTGAGCATCATTGCAGCCGGATGGGATCCGGGTTCTGATTCTATCGTGCGTACACTCATGCAGAGTCTTGCACCGAAGGGACTCAGCTACACCAATTTCGGTCCGGGTATGTCGATGGGCCACAGCGTATGCGTGCGCTCAAAGGAGGGTGTAAAGAACGCTCTTTCTATGACTATACCTAAGGGTGAGGGCTTGCACCGCCGTATGGTTTACGTAGAACTTGAGGACGGAGCTAAGCTTGAGGACGTCACAGCAGCCATCAAGGCCGACCCGTACTTCGCCAACGACGAGACTCACGTATTTGAAGTGCCTTCGGTAGACGCTGTGCGCGACATGGGACACGGCGTTCATCTCACTCGCAAGGGTGTCAGCGGCAAGACACAGAATCAGCGTATGGAGTTCACCATGAGCATCAACAACCCTGCTCTTACCGGTCAGGTGCTTGTCAATGTGGCTCGTGCCTCAATGCGTCAGCAGCCGGGATGCTACACAATGATTGAGGTTCCGGTAATCGATATGCTTGAAGGCGAGCGCGAGGATCTCATCGCTCACTTGGTATAAAAACTGCGGCTGAAAGGTTGACAAACAGCAGCTGAAAAGTCAATGAATAGTGGCTGAAAGGCTGAAAAATAGTGGCTGAAAAGCCCGAAAATAACGCTTGAAAATCAAATGTACCCCTTTTGCATTCCAAAAGGGGTACATTTGTTATGCAAAAGGAGTCCTTTTGGAGTGTAAAAGGAGTCCTTTTGGAATGTAAAAGGAGTCCTTTTTTTAGTGGCAGTTTTTTGTTTCAAAATCTGGAGTGATACTATAGTTTTAATGAAGGACAAACAATAGGAGGTTATGGCGTCCTCGCCATAGCCTGAGCAAGCAGCGGTGCAAACAATTACAATAATAATGTATCAGCCAACTGCTAAGGCAACGGCGGGGACGCAATAGCCTCCCACCATTTGCGTTGCCTATTAACACTCCAACTTGAACTTCTAATATTGTCATTTTAAATGTTGTATAAGTCTAAAAAAAGAATGAATTCATTTTGTATTGCGCTCGGTTTGCACTATCTTTGCAAAAGATAGGCTGCAATTCAGCGTAGTTTTCATTTGGTACAGATGCTTGTTTTTCATCCTGCACTTTTACGCTGTCGCATTGAACACTACAAAATCAACGTTTATTATGGAAATGACTCCCCGAACTCCAGAATTCGATCGTCTTGCCTTTACGGTTTTGGCAATAGAGGCATCGGCCCAGAAAATGGGCATTTCGCCGTCTGAGATGAGGCGAAGACTTGAACGTGTTGGACTTGTCAAGAGTCTGATACAGGATTGCTATGACACCTTGCATACCGAAAGCAGGGAAGCTGTGGCTAATGATGTTGTTGAGGCACTGAAGAATTGGGAAAGGGCAGATTAATGAACGGAATGACTTTATATCATGGCTCAAATGTTACAGTAGAGCATCCATTGGTTAATATCGGTAGAAGAGACCTTGATTTTGGTCCTGGATTTTATCTTACGCCTATTGCCGAACAGGCTTCCAAATGGGCAGCGCGTATACGAACCATACGAAAAGCCAGTCAGGCTGTTGTCAATATTTATGAGTTTGCCATTCCGCAGAATTGTAGGTTGAAACGCTTTGAGGCTTACGACAAGGAGTGGCTTGACTTTATCGTTGACAGCCGAAAGGGCAAACAACCTTGGAATGGCTATGACATCATTGAGGGTGGAGTTGCCGATGACAGAGTTATTGATGCTGTTGAAGCCTATATCAATGGCTATGCTGATATAAATAGTACACTTGGCAAGCTGGTTTATCACAAGCCGAGTTGGCAAATATGCATTCTCAATCAAGAGATTATTGACAAGTTTTTACATTTTAAATCTGCAGAAAGGATATAGTTATGCTCGACTTTCTTCTTTGGAACAAGATTGCGCGAATCATTGCGCAATTGGCCGATACGCTCAATATATCTACCGACAGGGCCTTGGCGATATTCTATGAATCAGAGGTGTGCCGTATGCTCCACGACGAAACATACGGCCTGCATCTTATGAGCGACACTTATATCGTAAACGATTTGATAGATGAATTAAGGAGCAAGCAATAATCCCGCTGCCCTTACTTCCTTATATATTTCCTGCCGTTGCTTATCACGATTCCTTTGGCATCTTCGTCTACCTTCTGACCGCCAAGATTATATGTGGTGCCGTTGTCTGGCGACGTGCCGTTGTTGGCTGTAATATGGTTGATGGCAGTAGCGACGGCGCCCGACGCGACGTTCATTTCGTATATGCGCAGGAACGGACCGTCGGTGGCTGTGGTCTGGCGCACCACAATCTTGAAGTATCTTATGTCGGCAGCTTTGTCAAGAATCACACGGAACGAAGACTTCGACGGAGCGTTGGCGTCGCTGCACAGCAGTGTCCAAGTGGCATTGTCTGTGGAGCCGTAGATGTCGTAAGCCTTGATGTGGCGGTTGTCGTTGTTGTCCATCTTTATTTCAAAACCGCCCACATTCTTCATCTCCTGCATGTCCACTACGATGTAGTGGGGCAGCTGAGCTGTGTTTCTGTACCACTGCGGATGCCAGTAGGTGTTGTTGTCGCCGTCTACTATCTGCTGCGCTCTTCCGTTAGTGCCTTCGCCTGCAGTCTCTTCTGATGAGTATTCTATGGCTTTCCATCCAGTCTTCTTCAGAATATTGTCGTTGAACAGCTGTTCCTTCTCAATGCGTGTCTTTTCGTTGGCTATGGCAGTTAGCACACGGTCGTTGAGCGGAGTGATGTTGATGGTGTCTACGGGAGTGTAGTCGGTGGCAAGAGCCGTGACTGTCTTGGTCTTTTGGGTTGATGTATATCCGCCCGTCTGCATGAAGAACGTGCGGTCGGCAGGGTTGTCGGTAGTGCCCTGTCCGTAATCGGTGCGTGCTCCTGTTTTGTCGCCTCCGTCGGTATGACCAAACCCTACGCTGTTGCGGTTGTACCATTTGCCGTTGCTGCGTGCTCGCATATACCCGTTACGATAGTAGGCTATACGGTTGGCCTGACCCGTCGAGGCGTTGTAGTTTTCGAGGAATGAGTACCATGCATCGAAGTATGTAGTCGAGTTTCGCTTGCGCACGGTAGCCATATACTGCCATCCCTTGCCGTCGAGCGCATTGAACCATGCCGACACGAGCATGTTGTGCTGTGTGTGCACGGTGGGTTTGCCGTTCACATAGGTAGTGTATGACGTAGTTTCGGGGCGGCAGTTGGTTATGAACTGCACGTATGTTCCGGGAGTCCAGTACGGGCCTTTGCGGTAAGTCTGCACACCAGTGCCTTCATTTCCGAATCGGTTGGTAGTGGTCAGAGGATCCCAATCCACAGCACCTGCACGCATATATTCGGGCAGGTTAGGGTCTTCGTCGGTAGAGCCGTCGTCCCACATCGAGAAGAGCACGTCGTGTCGTGGCGATCCGTCGTTTGCATATCCGTTCATCTGTATGCCCATATATCCGTTGAGCACGCCCAGTGCCATGGCATAAGTGCCAATGATGTCCGACTCCTGGGGTAGCATTATCTCCATGAAGCACCAGTCGTAGGCGTCGCCTTTGGGTGCGTTAGGGTCGGTAGTGCCCCATGAATAGAGGTGAACCGACGGTGAGGAGAGATAATTGGCAACGTAAGGCTTCTCCGTAGCCGTCGTCTTGAACGTGAAACTGCGTATAAGGTTGATGTTCTGGTTGCCCGACAGGCATTCCAGCCGATAGCGGTAGTAGGCCGAACGCTTGAACGTTACGTCGCCTACAGTTACATTTACGTTGCTGTCGGTGCCATTGGCAGTAAATGTCTTGCTGAAAAGCTGCACGTCAGGTGCATCGGGGGCGATGATAGTGAGTCGGAACTTGGCGCTGTAACCTTTCTTTACGTTCAGCTTGATGGTATTGGTGACGGTTGCGGCAGGCTGATGAAAGTAATAGACTGCGCAAGCGTTGGCATTGGTCCAAGCCGACAGGCTGTTGTAGTTTGTGGCAATGCCGTTGTTGTCACGTCCCTCTCCGGGAATATATATGCCCGAAGCTCCTGGCTTTCCATCAAGAGTTTCCACATAGCCTTGAGCTGCCGACAGTTCGGTTTCGTAAACCGTTGCGTTTGCATTCATTGTATATAGCGCTATCAGTGCGCAATATACGGTTTTCTTAAAGTCAATCATATAACAACATTAAATTTTTATAATCTCACGCAAAGGTACGGTTTTATGCTAAGAAACGGGTAAAGCCAAACGTTAAAAACTCAACATTAGGAATGGATACGTACAGCTTGTTTTCTTCTGTTTTATCCAGCATTTTGCGTTGTACTGGATAAAAAAACGGCTTTTTTATCCAATACGACGTGATTTATTGGATAAAAAAGCCGTTTTTATTTTCTGAATATTCCCACTCTGTGGCTTACGCCCTTGCTGTTGAGTGTACGCAGAATGTAAACTCCGCGTGGCAGCGAGCTGACGCTGACGGTGCGTGTGCGACGATAGGGCAGGGTGGTTATGGCTGCCTGCTGCATCGACTCTACAATCAGAAGGTCGGCATCTGCCAGCGCAGTGTAATGTGGCAGCGTGACGTTTGTGCCGTCGCAGGGCAGCATGGTGTTGCGTGTGGCTATACTGTGGCTGCATGCGTCGGTAGCCATATAGTCATGGCAGTGCTGCTGCAGTGCTGCGCTCTCGTTGCCATAGCGGTCGGTGGCGCATACGGCATAATATATGTTGTCGTTGTCGGGAATGGTGAGCTGGCGGCTTTGACGGCGTGCTACGATGATGTTGCGTGCATCGTTTGTGTCGACAGGATATCGGGTCGAGGCATAAACGTTGAACAGCATCATCGTAGTGTCAGCCACGTTATGGCGCCATGACATCAGTGCTGTGCCGTTGCCGTTGGATGTGATGCTTAGGTTCTGGGGAGCGTCGGGGCGTGTTTTGCTCTGCCATGTCATTGGCGGAATGAGCGATGCATACTGCGAGTATTCGTTGCGGGCGTATTGGTATATGCCCTTGGTGTCGTCAGTGAAGAATTTGGAGCGGAAATAGGCGTGTCCCAATCCCTCGGTACGCAGAAACTCCAGTTCGCGCGTTATGTCGCTCAACGCCCAGTTGCGCTCGCGTGGCGACATGAAGTATATGCCCAGTCCCGGCACAACGATGCGTCCGTGGCTTCGCTCTTTCCAGTCGAGGGCGAAGGGGAAGAAGTCGTTGTCGCGAAAGTACATCATCGGGAACAGTTCGTCCATCAGTCCGTCGCGCAACCAATGTTCGGCATCCTGGCAAACCTTGGTGTTGGCGTTCCATCCACGGCTCCAGTAGCGCTGCGTGTCGTCATACTTGCCTATGGGCGAGCAGCTCATCTTCACCCACGGCTTTATGCTTTTTACACGACGGGATATAGTGCGTACGATGCGTGTTATGTTGTCGCGGCCCTTGTCGCGTGCCAAAGTCTTCAGCTTGGGCAGTTCTTCGGGATAGCGTATGTAGTCGAGGTGGATGCCGTCTACGTCGTAGGCGCGTGTCACTTCGGCACAGATGCTTGCCAGATAGTCGGCAGTCTGCTGGGTCTCGGGATTCATGTAGCCGTCGGCCTTGATGCGTATGATGTTGCGCGGCATCTTCTTGCGCAGCAGTTTGCATCCCATTGCGTCCCATTTGCCTACAGGCATGGTGACAATCCATGCATGCAGCTCCATGCCACGGAGGTGGCATTCGTTGATGGCAAACTGCAAAGCGTCGTAGCCGGGAGCCTTGCCGGGATGTCCTGACAGACATCCGTCCCACGGTTCGTATGCCGAAGGATATATCACTGTGCCGCGTACACGTGTCTGTAGCAGTATGGTGTTGATGCCGGCAGACTGTAGCTGGTCGAGAATGCGGCGCAATTCGTCCTTCTGTTTTTCTATAGAGCGGGCCGACTGGGCGTAAGAGTGAGGCCAGTCTATTCCGCCAATGGTGGTGAGCCATACTGCTCGCACCTCGTGTTTGGGCGTTATGGCTGTGCAACGGGCAGCGTGTGCCGTGCCGGTGGCACTACTTGCTGTCAATGCCAGGATGGCAATGATGAGTGAAAAAATATATGGGTGGATTTTTCTCATTTTGTGTTCGCTTTTTTGCAATTGAACCACAAAGGTAGCTATATTTTTCTGTTTCGGACGGCATATTGTCTTGTTTTAGAAATATATTATGTAAATTTGCAACTATTCAAATCAAAAACAATCAGATTATGAGAAAAAAATTATTGGCAATGGTTGTGGCTCTGTTTGCAGCCGTTACTGCAAATGCCCAGTTTGAGGAGGGCAAGGTATATGTAGGGGGATCGCTTACAGGCCTTAACATGAAATATACGGGTTCGGAGAAATTCTCGATCGGCACACAGGTTCAGGCAGGACTGTTTGTAGCCGACGACATGCTGCTTCTCGGTCAGGTGGGATATGAGCACTCAGGCAATAAGGCCATATCCGACAAGTACACCGTAGGTGTGGGCGGACGCTACTACATCGAGCAGAACGGCATCTATCTTGGCGTAAACTGCAAGTATGTACATGCAGGCAAGAAGTTCAACGACGTGATGCCAGGCGTGGAGGTTGGCTATGCCTTTTTCCTCAATGATGCGGTTACGGTAGAGCCGGCTATCTATTACGACCAGTCGTTCAAGAACCATAAGGATTATTCTACCATCGGCTTCAAGATTGGTGTGGGCGTTTATCTGTTCAAGCAATAATCCCGATTTTGGGTCAGACAATATCTATATTTCATTCTGATGGATAATGCATATCCCTCCAAACTGCTTGAGAAAGCAGTGGGAGAATTTTCTAAATTACCGGGCATAGGTCGCAAGACAGCCTTGCGGCTTGTGCTCAACATGCTGCGCCGCTCGGAAGAGGAGGTTGAGGAGTTTGCAGGAGCAGTATCGAGACTGCGCAAGGACGTGAAGTACTGTCGCGTGTGCCACAACATCAGCGACACCGAAGTGTGCCCTATATGCTCCGACACCCATCGTGATGCGTCTACAATATGCGTAGTCGAGAACATACGCGACGTAATGGCGGTGGAGAATACTCAGCAATATAGCGGACTGTATCATGTTCTGGGTGGAATCATTTCGCCTATGGACGGCATCGGTCCGTCAGACATCGAGATTGATTCGCTCGTGAAGCGTGTGGCAGACGGAGGAGTGCGCGAGGTGATACTTGCCCTCAGCTCCACTATGGAGGGCGACACCACCAACTTCTACATATCGCGCAAGCTGGCTCCATACGATGTTGAGCTGAGCGTGATAGCGCGTGGCATTTCTGTAGGCGACGAACTGGAGTATACCGACGAGGTGACTCTGGGACGCGCTATTATTAACCGTACTAAAATGACTGGAAAATGATAAGACATACTCGCAACGTTCTTATGCTTGTATTGGGCATTGCGGTGGCTGTATCGCTTATAGCTGTAGTGCTGTATGAATCGGATACGCTGCCCGTAGGCGTGCTGTCGGGACGTGGAGGTAGCGATGAGTTTGTCCTCACTATGCTTATGGAGCTGCTCACTCTGTGCGTCATTCCGCTGGCGCTGCGTCTGTTCCGATTCAAGACCATAGCCGCCCGTATCACCTCGACAGCAGAATTGTTGCGCTGGGGCATGGTTCGTATGCTTATGCTGTGTTTGCCCATGGTGGCAAACACCTTATTATATTATATATACATGAACGTGGCATTCGGATATATGGCCATAATATTGCTGCTCAGTCTGTGCTTTGTGCTGCCTACGATGGCACGCTGCGAGGCTGAGATGAATGCCGGCAGCCTGATGGCTGAACATCAGCAGGACAGCGCTGAATCTGAAAAACAATAGGAATGGTTAAACTGTCGGTAGTAATTGTCAGTTATAAAGTGCGCGCTTATGTAGAGCAATGTCTTGCATCGCTATTGCGTTCGCTGCGTGACATAGACGCAGAGGTGTTTGTCGTAGACAACAATTCGCACGACGGCACCGTACAGCTCATACGCTCTCGTTTTCCGCAGGTAAAGGTTATGGACAGCAGTCATAACCTCGGCTTTGCGCGTGCCAACAACGCCGCTATCCGTCAGAGCGTCGGCGAATATGTACTGCTGCTCAATCCCGACACCATTGTGGCTGAAGATACCATACGCTGTGTGCTCGATTTTATGGATGCTCATCCCAATGCGGGCAGTGCAGGTGTGGCAATGCAGTGTGCCGACGGATCGCTTGCTCCTGAGTCGCGTCGCGGTAGACCTACGCCAATGACAGCCTTCTACAAGATGTGCGGACTGTGCGCCATGTTCCCACGTAGCCGTTTCGGCCGTTACTATATGGGCGGAATGTCGTGGAGCGAGGCATGGCGCATTGACGTGGTGAGCGGAGCCTTCTGTATGATGAGGCGTTCGGCGCTGGATAGGGTAGGACTGTTGGACGAAGACTTCTTCATGTATGGCGAAGACATCGACCTGTCGTGCCGTATAGCCGATGCCGGATATGAGAACTGGTATATACCGGCACACATACTGCATTACAAAGGCGAGAGTTCGCATCAGTCGTCGTTCCGCTATGTGCATGTGTTCTACAATGCCATGCTCATCTTCTTCCGCAAGCATTACGGCAGTGTGAGCCATCTTGTGGCGCTGCCAATCAAGGCCGCCATATTGCTTAAGGCCACTATAGCCCTTTTCTCAATGCAGATGCGTGCCATAAGGCGTGCTCTCGGATTTGTCGACCCGCAGCGCATGCGCCGTGCCGCATACATATTTATATGTACCAAGGACAGCGAGTCCAAGTGTCGCGACATCGCCTTGCGCAATGCTCTTGAGGCAACGTTTGTTGTCAGCGATTGTCTGGAGCGGCCAAACGGCCATGCCTGCATGGCATTGCCCGATGCCCATAAGGTGTATGTGGTGTACGATACCGACGCATTCGGCTTCGGACAGGTGCTGCGTCTGTTCCGTGAGAATCGGCGCAAGGGTGTGTCGATGGGCACATTCAGCAGCAAGACTGGCAACGTAATCACTTATGAGGAGGTTTTGTCATGAGCGAAAAGAATCTTACAAAGGTGAGGTTGAGGGCAATGGAGCCTGAAGATCTCGACTTTCTGTACAACATCGAGAACGACCGCGAACTATGGAACGTGGGCAATACCAACGTGCCATACTCGCGCTATGTGCTGCACGACTATATAGCCAACGCCACAAACGACATATACAGCGACGGACAGGTGCGCATGATTGTGGAGAATGCTGACGGGCGTACGGTGGGAATGGCTGACCTTTTCGACTTCAATGCCAGTCATAGGCGTGCCGAACTGAGCATTGTCGTTATGCGAGGCTTCCGCCGATGCGGCTATGCTGAGGCTTCCGTGCACTATATGCTACATTATGCGCAGCGCATTCTGCACCTCAATCAGGTGTATGCAGTCATATCGATAGACAACCGTCCGTCGATAGCATTGTTCGACAAATGTGGATTTACAACGTCGGCAAATCTGCCGAAATGGCTCTTCGATGGCGAAAAATATACGGATGCAGTAGTTATGAGTAAGTTTTTTGAAAAAATATGACAAAAAACTTTGTTAATTCAAATAATATTCATACCTTTGCACTCGCTTAAAAAACGGCAGAACAAGGTTTTTTTTAGTAAGCCTTAATCATACTGGTGCGTTAGTTCAGTTGGTTAGAATACATGCCTGTCACGCATGGGGTCACGAGT
>SAMEA3663048__coassemble_508_pt1 | contig 33448 bp, 23 predicted proteins | sample SAMEA3663048__metabat2_high_PE_014 | metagenome-assembled genome bin SAMEA3663048 (sample SAMEA3663048) | pig gut metagenome | biome: pig gut; feature: pig-associated habitat; material: faeces | place: France | collected 2012
TTTGTGATACTTTTACCCAGGGTGTTGCCCTGGGCTATGGGCTTCTGCCCCCTTCGGGGCGTACTGCTGTGAATTTTGCACACCCTCCTCCTACATTTTGGACTTCATTAAAAACTATCCGTATCACTCCATATTTCGGATGAGCTTCTTTTTATGTATTGTGGAGTTCTGCTTTTTAGTTTACTCCCAATGTCTCGTAGTTCATCTTCTCGCCAGCCTTGACCATGCGCTCAGCCTTGAACTTAAGGTAGCGTGTCTTGACGGTTGGGAAAGTAACGGTCTGCAGAATCGGGTTGTTCTGGATGTTTGAGAATTCGTCCTTCTTCAGAGTCTTATGTACGTTGCCGTTAGCGTCGCATGTGCTGATGCTGTAGGTATGAACCAGACCCTTGCGGTGTTCGCTCTGGTCGGGCAGATATTGCAGGGTTGTGATGTCCTTAGCCTCGCCCAGGTCGATAACTACCTCGTCTGCGCCCTTCTTTACGATAGTGAACGGCAGCGACTTGAGGTCTTCGGCAGCCTTGCTCCATGTCAGTTTGGCGTCCTTTCCGCCGTCGTACACACCGATGTTGTTGATGCAGAGCGGACCGCGTGAGTCGAGTATGCGCACGCGTATGCCCTTCGACTCGACGGTGGCAAAGCGCAACAGACGCTTGTAGCCTATGGTTGTGGTCTCCTCGGGCTGCTCTACGGTCTGCCACTGACCCTTGTTGTTGAGATATTCTACGCTGAACTTCTTGACACGCTGTCCCAGTGGGATGTACTCCTGCAGCATGATGCGGTTCATGCGCTGTGCCTTCTTGAATCGGAATTCAATGTCGCCGGTGGTCACACCGTCTGGGGTTGCCCAGTAAGTGTCCCAAGAGTTGTCGGTAAGAGCCTTTGCTGTGAACTGTCCGCCACGCTGGCTGCTGACACGAGCCTTCATGCCAGCCACGAGGTTGTTGCTGAGTTCGCGCTGTATGATGTTGTGATAAGTGATGGCGTTGGCTGAGTCAATAGGATGGATGAGTCCGTCGCGGTCGACGGGGAAGTTGAGCAGGAATGTTGCGTTGTGTCCTACGCTGCGGTAGTAAAGGTCGACAAGCTGGTCGGGCGACTTCACCTTGTCGTCCTCTTCGGGATGATAGAACCATCCCGGACGTATCGACACGTCACACTCGGCAGCTGTCCACTGGTTGCCGTCGGCATGTCCGTAGGTCAGTTCGTGGTAATTGGGGTAGCCAGGATAAACCTCGCCCTTGCGCAGGAAAGCCCAGTTTGTTTCGCCTGCAAATCCCTTCTCGTTGCCAACCCATCGGCATCCGGGGCCGCCGTCGCCGAATACCACGGCATTAGGCTGTATCTCGTCGAGCATCTTGAATATGTGCGGGTAGTTGTAGTAGTTCTTTCGGTCGATGGTGCGCTGGTCCTTGGCTCCGCCATAGTAGCCGTCGCCACCGTTGGCACCGTCAAACCATACCTCAAACACCTCGCCATAGTTGGTGAGGAGGTCGCGCAGCTGTGCGTAGAAGTAAGGCAGATAGTCAGGTGTGGCATATTCGGCACGTGAGCGGTCCCACGGCGAGAGATAGACGGCAAACTTCAGTCCGTACTTCTTGCAGGCGTCAGCCAGTTCGCGCACCACATTGCCCTTGCCGCCACGCCAAGGCGACTTGCTCACGTTGTAGTCGTTGCCCTCGAAAGGCCACAGACAGAATCCGTCGTGATGCTTGGCTGTCAATATCACGCCCTTCATTCCGGCAGCAATAAGGGTCTTCACCCATTGCTCGCAGTCGAGTCGTGTGGGGTTGAAAGTCTTAGGGTCGGAGTCGCCGTATCCCCATTCGCGGTCGTTGAAGGTGTTGAGTCCGAAGTGTATAAAGGCGTAAGTCTCCATCTTCTGCCAGTCAATCTGCTTCTGTTCGGGCACCGGCAGGATTGGGGCGGGAGCCTTCACGTCCTTCTGAGCCGACGCATTGAGACTGAGCATGGCAGCGCATGCCATCATGGCCAATGATTTGCCGATTTGTTTTCTGTTCATAGTGGTAAATGTGTTATTTAAGTAGGTTGTGCAAATTTACGCTATTTTTCTGACAAAACCTAAGCTATGGGCTTAAATAATGACTTGATTCTTTTTTGAATTTTGAATTTTGAATTTGGAATTTTGAGTTGTTCTCGGTTACGCCTGCGATTGTGAATTATTCAATTTTGAATTTATGGATTCGAAAAGGATTCGTTTTGCACTTCAAAAGGACTCGTTTTGCTGGTCAAAAGGACTCCTTTTGCATACTAAAAGGACCCCTTTTGAAAGCCAAAAGGAGTCCTTTTTGAAAATGGTTATGATTTCAATCGAAAATGGTTATGATTTAGGCGTAGCTGTGCATGCCTCCCAGCACGTAGTTGACGCCGAAATATGTCATTATGATAGTGAGGAAAGCCACTATCATGAATACGTGGAACACCATAGGACGGCGCAATGCCGGCAGCGTCTTGGGGTGAAGTGCCACGGCATAAATCATGAATGTGATGAGTGCCCAGACCTCCTTGGGGTCCCATGCCCAGTATTCGCCCCACGACACATTGGCCCATATAGCACCTACGAATATGCCGATGCCGAGGGCTGCCATGGCAGGATATAGAAACAGCAGCGACAGCTGTTGTAGTGCGAGCGTTACGGTTGATGCGTTGCGGTTGAACATCCGCACTATTAAGGCGGTGATGCCGTTTATCAGCGGGAGCGAAAGCAGGGCGAAGCCTATCATTATTATCGACACGTGGATGCTCAGCAGGGGCGAGTTGAGCACAGGCATGATGTGCGTTATCTGCGGATCCATCTGGCTGATGTGGCTCACCAGCAGGAAGAATCCCGACATCAGAAATCCGCATGTGAGCAGTATGCGGAAGCGCAGACTGAACACGAGAGCCACAACCTGCACTATCCATGCCACGAAGAGCATCGTCTCGTAGCCGTTAGACATAGGCAATGTTCCGCTGATGGTCCATCGCAGATACTGGCAGTAGGTGAGTGAGGCAAGCGATGCGAGCATAACGATGGCTGACAATGCCGTTACGAGTGTGTCGACGGGCGACTTGCGTCCGGCGCGTGTGTCGTGGTTCTGTTCCAGTCGGCACTCGCGGCACAGCCTTACTATCGTGTAGAAGAAGGTGAGCACACCCATCGTGAGGCATACAATAAAGAGTATCGTGGCAAACGGAATGCTGTTGTATGTGCGTTCGGCTTCGGTCTGTCTGGAAGTAGGCAGCGATGTACCTGCATTTTTGACTTGATACTTCTGTATCTTGCCTATCATCTCGTCCATCTGCTTGTAGTTTTCAGCCTCCGCCTCGTCGTATAGCAGGGTGAAAATGGTCTGTATGAATCGCTGATGTTCGGCATTTATGGTTTTGGGCATGTCTTCGGTGGGCGCATACCATGTAGTGTTCGCCTTGACGGTGTTTGGGAATATCTTCAGCAGCAGACCTCGGCGCAGGTCCATAAGCAGCTGTATCTTGTCGTCGACCGAAGCCACCTGCGTGTGAAACTTGTCGTGGTTGCCCTCGTAGTATTCCTTTACGTACGGGCCTATGATGTACCCGCCCATGTCGTTGTTGAAGAAGTTGTTGGCCGAAACGTAGTCGGGCAGCTGGAGTGTCTGCTTCATCTCGCCGTCCTTCATCTTCAGTATGGGTTCGTCCATCCACTCTTCGCCCCAGAATATCCATCCCGTGAACACCTGCTCGGCGGTGAGTCCCTTGTACGAGCGTGCTCCGTATAGCTTCTTGGTGAAGTCGATAGCCACGGTCTGCACTGGACATATACGGCTGTTGTAGAGAATGTTGAGGCGTCCGAACTTCTCGGCTGTTAATGCAGGCAGATAGTGGGCTTTGACATTATCGGTAGTCGAGGCAGCCCATAGGGTTGAGGCTGGCATCAACGTGAATAGCAGCGTCACAATCAGAGCACTCTTCTTGAGCAACTGACTGCGCAGCAACCCGCAGTAGGCACCGCGCGGATCAAAGAGCATACCGATGAGCGAGACGAACAGCAGGGCATATCCGGCGTAAGTGACGGGTATGCCAATGGGGTCGGAATTGGTAGATAGGGTTGCGCCAAGACCGTCGCTGTCGTACGAAGCCTGGTATATTCGCATCGGTCCGTAGCTGAATATGTTGTTCATCGAAACCTTGCCTTGTGTGGTCTGTCCGTTGTCGGTCAGCGTGAAGTGCGACACATAGTCTTGCGCAGCGTCTGTTCCGGCGTGATATTGTACGTCAAAGCGGTCGAGACGTATGCTGAACGGCAGCGTGGCAGGGTGGGCGTTCATGTCGCGGTCGTATACTTTATAGCGGTCGGTGGACAGTCCTTGGCGCAGATGTATCGTTCCGCGCTCGGCGCTTACGTGCGTAATGAAGGCTCCGACGAGTATTATTACGAAAGAAAGGTGCAATGCCGTGCCTGTCCACGAGCGTGTACGATGCTTTATATAATATAATGTGGCGGTGGCGGCAAGCAGCGCCCACAACAGCGTAAACCACCATGCACCGTATATGTGGCTCCCCACAAAGTCGGTACCCTGATACTTCTCGACGATGGTGGCTGCCCCCATGCACACAATCACGAGTGCATAGAGTGTGAACAATATTTTCTTTATCTTGGTCTGCATAATATATATAATGTGTATTGTATATTGCGTCTGGTATGAATGAAGTTCATTATACGTATATGCAAAGTTACCTAAAAACGTCCAATGTGGCGGATTAAGCCTGGCTTTTTAATAGTTTGGGATTTAATTTTACCTAAAAATAGGTACAAAAAAACGCAGACAGCAATCGTAGTTGCTGCCCGCGCTGACATAAGTCTTGTTATTAATGGTGATATTAGCTTACCTTGTTGAGCTTCTTGATGATTGAGAAGATGAACAGAGCCGATACGAGGCAGATGCCTGCAAGAACACCCCAGATAGTAACGAGGTTGAAGTTCTGACCCCACATGATGCCAGGCACCATTACCAACTGGTTGCCGATGGCTGTTGCACCAAACCACAGACCCATCATCAAACCTGCATACTTGGGAGGAGCAACCTTCGATACGAACGAGATTCCGATAGGCGAAAGCAGCAACTCGGCAAATGTGAGGATGAGATATGTAGAGATGAGGAGGTTGGCGCTAACGCGTGTACCCTCTGTAGCAGGGTCGCCCTGTGTCAACGGAAGCTCAAGACCCATAGAGCCTACTGCCATCCATACGAAACCGAGGGCTGCAACGAGCATACCAAGACCAATCTTCTCAGGCGATGTAGGCTCCTTGCCAATCTTGTTGAGCCAAGCGAAGAGGGCTACGCTCACCGGAGTCAATGCTACAACGTAGCAAGGATTGAACTGCTGGAAGATAGGAGCCTGAACCTCAACGGCACCTTCGAGCGTGTTGTACTTGTAGAAGAGGAATGCAATGGCTGCTACGATTACGCCGAGCGAGATGCCCTTGCCCTTGCCGGTCTTGCTCTGTGCCAGACCGAAGCTGCCGTAAACTACGAAGATACAAGCCACGAGGTTGGTTACGTCGAATGCCATTGACTGCAGACCTTCAGAAGTCTTCTGTGTGAAATCGCGTGCAAAGAGTGTCAGTGTGTTGCCGTTCTGGTGGAATGCCATCCAGAAGAAGATAACCACTGCAAACACAAGACAGAGGCATACGATACGCTCCTTGGTCTCGGCAGGAGTGAGTTCCTTGGCCTCCGACTTTGCGTCGGCTCCCGACTTCTGCTGTGTCTCGTTGGCCAAAACGTGCTTGTAAGTGAAGCTGAAGATGTAGTATATGGCGATACTTACGATGAGTGATGCACATGCTATGGCAAAAGCGAAGTGGTAGGCATCCTCAGGCGATACGCCAAGACTTGCCTTAGCCCAGTCCATAATCTTAATGGCTGCTGTAGGAGCAAACATAGCGCCGATGTTGATAGCCATGTAGAAGAGTGAGAAACCTGAGTCGCGATTGTTTGCATACTGAGCCTCGTCGTACAGACGACCTACCATTACCTGGAGGTTGCCCTTGAACAGACCGGTTCCCAAAGCGATGAGGATGAGCGATACGCCCATTGCTGCAATGGCAACGGTATCCTTGCCGAGCGGAAGCGAAAGGACAAGATAGCCGATGAACATAATGAAGATACCGGTGGTAACCATACGTCCAAAGCCGAACTTGTCGGCTGCAATACCGCCAATGATGGGCAGGAAGTAGACCATCATAAGGAAGGTAGAGTAAATCGTACTTGCTACTCCAGTCTCAAAACCGAAGTTAGCCTGCAAATACAGCAAGAACACTGCGAGCATGGTGTAGTAGCCAAAGCGCTCTCCGGTGTTGGCCAATGCGAGGGCCCATAGACCTTTAGGTTGATTTTCGAACATAAGAATTTAAATTGGTTATTTATTAATGGTTATTGAATTTTTGTTACTTCTTAATGCCTTTCGTACGTGTTATGTCAAACAGATACGACAGCTTGATTACGATGTTCGAGTGGTTTGACTTGCCGAAGTAGTCGCGCTTTGAGTCGCCGTAGATGTTGCCGAGACCGTAGTAGTAGCGTCCTTCGAGCAGGAAGTGTCCTACTTTAGGTATGGAGTATTCCATACCCAATCCGGCAGCAATGCCAAAGTCGAACTTGTTTTCTACAGCCATGGTGTCCTGGGCGCATGTCTTGTTGGCGCGGTCGTCGAAGTTGGCATCCTTGACATTGAAGTTTGTCTTGGTCGACTCGCCTATAAGGTAACCGAACTGCGGGCCTGCCTTGAAGAAGAACTGTACGCCTTTGCGCTCACGTCCCCACGCCAAGTGGGCGAAGATGGGCACCTGAATGTAGTTCATGTCACGCTGATAGGCTTCTGCCATACCCGTCACGGGGTTTATCACAGGCTCGTCGTTGGCTGTAAGTATGCGCTCCTTCCATCCTATGCGTGCATAGTTCACTTCGGCAGATATCGAGCATATCGTCTTGAAGTATTTCTCGCAGGTGTAGCGCATAGACAGTCCGGCTGTCATTCCGGTGTGAGTGTCGAGCGTAACCTTAGGCGTAAACCCTACGCTGCTCATTATATATCCGGCATTGAAGCCAATGGCCAGGTCGTTGCGGTGTTCGCCTATCTGGGCGTGTATGGCGGCAGATGCCGTCAGCAACATTGCGAGCAGGGCAATGGTTTTAAGTCTTAATGTCTGAAACATATATTAATAATGGTGTGTATTAGTATGATACCGACTCTATTGTTCTGTTGGGCTTGTAGTGTACGAGCATGAAACTTGAGTTCTGCATGCCTCCCGTACCTACTCGTTTGAATTTGAGCGGTGTCTGTAGCGGAGTGTACGTGTTCTGCTGCTGGGTTCCGTTGAATTGGTCGCCATACTTGTGCAGTCCGCGTATGAAGAATTGCGCATGGTCGAATCCGGTCAGCGCAAATCGCGGTAGTGCCTGCCTCATGTCCGATTTGAACCATTGGCGGTAGGCACGCTCAACGGCAATGGTCTTGCCGGCAAGCGGATTGTAGTAGAAAGTGGTAGGGATGTATGTGTCGTATTTGTAATAATAGTCGGTATATACCTTTGTATACATCAGCCATTCGGTATATCCGTACAATGAAATGCTCAATCCCTTGGTGGCAGCTGTGAGTGTGTTGAGCTTGGCAAGGGTGGCATTCAGTTCGGGCGAACGTCCGGTATTGAGCACGACAACGTTGGGCAGCGTTGTGCTGAAAGCCTTGGCAAATGCATGCTCCGACGACTTCAGGTTTGTGATGCTGTACGTTATGCCCGTCTTTTCCATGCGTTTGCGCAGGGCGGTGGTGAATACGCCCTTACGGCTTGTAGTGTCGTTGCAGTCGACTATCACCACATGGCGGCCCTTGAAGCGTTCGGCAAAGGCATTGACCGAAGCTTCGTTCTGCTGTGCAGGAGTCTGGAACACCTGATATATGCGCTCGTTCTGCGCCACGTCATTGCCGTTGATTGAGAACGGAATGACAAGGCGTATGCCGTTCTTGCGGCAGAAGTCGCCCATAGGCTTCACCTGCTTGGTGTAGAGCGGACCGAATATCACGTCACACTGGCGTGCGTTGTCGTCGTTGATGATTTGCTGCACGTTGGCGTCGATAGGCACGTTCCATGCATATACGTGTGTGGCTATGCCCTGCGAGCGCAACGAGTCGCATGCCATGAGCACGCCACGATAGTATTCAATCATTCGCTGGCCGTCGCCGTCAACGTTGTGCAGCGGCAGCATTACGCCTATGCGCACGGTTCCGTCGGCAGCAATCTTGTGTGCCGGTTTGCTTTCGGCCTGTGTCTTTGATGCTGTAGCGGCAGGAGCAGCGGTAGCAGCCGGCGCTGTAGTGGGGTAGGGTATGAGCAGCTGGTCGCCCTTATGCAGAGTGTAGTCGGGCTTCTGCATGGCGGGGTTGGCTTGTATCAGCTCGTCGATGGTGATATTGTACTTCTTGGCAATGCCGTATATGGTGTCTTTCTTCTTCACCTTGTACAATTCCTGCCACTTGATAGTCTGTGCAGACATAGCTGCAGCCACCATCATAGCGCATAAGCACAAAATAAGTCTGAAGTAACGTGTCATAGTTGTTATTGATTTTTCTGCAAAAGTACATAAAATATATTGTAAAATGAAATGTTTGTCTTATAAATAAAGTTATTAAAACAAAGCCTCGGCTTTGTAGTGTGCGATATAATAGTTAACTTTGCATATTATGAATATCCTTCGATTATTAATGCTTCTTGTTTGCATAGTTTGTGTGGACGCCCGTGCCGATGTGGTGCCCGCAATCAATCCCGTTGCAACGTTTCATACGCCCGATGGCGACGATACGGGGCTGAGCTATACCGGTTCGGCACCTCTTACGGTCACGCTCTCGGCAGGTGCTGCCGATGTGGGGGCTTATGCTGCCCATTACGAGTGGCGCTTCAGAAAGGAAGGAGCGCATTCGCCCTATCTCATCAGATACGACGAAGACACCGAATACACCTTTGTCGAGGCTGGCACACACATCATCGAGCTGTATGCCACCTTTGTTCTTGGCACCGATACCATAGCCTATACTGCCGACTATTGGGCGGATGCCACACCCATAACCGTGTCTATATCCGAGAGCAAACTCGAAATGCCCAACGCTTTCTCGCCCAACGGCGACGGCATCAACGATGTCTACCGCGCCAAGAGCGGCTATCAGAGCATAGTGGAGTTCAAAGCCACCATATTCAACCGTTGGGGACAGAAACTGTACGAGTGGACCGACCCTGCCGGCGGATGGGACGGCAAGTACAAAGGAAGGGATGTGGCACAGGGCGTTTACTTTGTGCTGGTGAAGGCCAAGGGAGCCGACGGCAGACGATTCAACATCAAGAGCGATGTCAATCTGCTGCGCGGATATACCGAGACAGCCGCAGGCGGAACCGAAGGGCTGTAGATTCCGCATTTTTTAGAATTTTTAGTTTCGCAAGCGAAAGTAGTTAAGAAGTTAAGGAGTTGCCGCGCCCTACGGTCGCTAAGGAGTTAAGCCATTAGTTTTTTTGTTTGATATAGCATTATAAGCATTTGGCTTAACTTCTTAACTCCTTTAACTACTGAATTCTCTGAACTTGCAAAAGTTCCGTTTAGAATAAATAAAATCAGATTTAACAGAAACTCAATCAATACTTATGGGTAGCTATTCAGAAGAAGGCAAGATAAATGTGTGGGGCGCACGCGTCCACAATCTTAAGAATATCGACGTGGAGATACCGCGCGGTTCGCTCACCGTCATTACCGGACTGAGCGGTTCGGGCAAGTCGTCGCTTGCCTTTGACACCATATATGCTGAGGGACAGCGCCGCTACATCGACACTTTCTCGGCATACGCCCGCAACTTTCTCGGCGGACTGGAACGTCCGGATGTAGACAACATCACCGGACTCAGCCCCGTTATTTCAATTGAACAGAAGACAACCAACCGCAATCCACGCTCTACCGTGGGCACTACGACCGAGATATACGACTATCTGCGTCTGCTCTTTGCCCGTGCCGGAACGGCATACAGCTATGCTACGGGCGAAAAGATGGTGAAATATACCGAGGAGCGCATTCTCGACATGATCAATACGCAGTATGCCGGCCATCGCATCTATATCCTTGCGCCACTCGTACGACAACGTAAGGGCCACTATCGCGAACTCTTCGAGACGCTACGCCGCAAGGGTTATCTGTATGTGCGTGTCGACGGCGAGATAAAGGACATAACGCCCGGCATGAAGACCGACCGCTACAAGAACCATAACATCGAAGTGGTGATTGACAAGATGCAGATGCGCGAGGGATTTGACGACCGCCTGAAGAAGACCATCGAGACTGCCATGCGCCAGGGCGACGGCTTGCTGATGATACTCGACAAGGACACGGGCGAGGCTAAGAGCTACTCCAAGCGACTCATGTGCCCCACTACGGGCATAAGCTATCGCGACCCCGCACCCAATATGTTCTCGTTCAACTCGCCCGAAGGAGCCTGCCCCAAGTGCAAGGGACTGGGCTATGTCAACGAGATCGACCTCAAGAAGGTCATCCCCGACGACTCTCTCTCAATACACGAGGGTGCAATTGTGCCATTGGGCAAATACAAGAACCAGCTTATCTTCTGGCAGATATCTGCCATACTCGACAAGGCTGGACTGACGCTTAAGACTCCTGTGAGCGAGATTCCGGAAGACACGATGAACGAGATAATGTACGGTTCGCTCGAAACTGTGCGTATCGACAAGGAGGTGGTACACACATCGAGCGACTATTTCACCACGTTCGACGGCGTGATAAAGTATCTGCGCTCGGTCATGGAGAACGACGACACTACAAGCGGACAGAAGTGGGCTGACCAATTCCTTGCCACGTGCGAGTGTCCGGAGTGTCATGGTCAGCGACTTTGCCGCGAATCGTTGTCGTATAAGGTTTGGGACAAGAACATATTCGAACTTGCCTCGATGGACATTAGCCAGCTCAATGAGTGGCTTAATGATGTTGAGACGCATCTGGACGACCGCCAGCGCACCATAGCTGCAGAGATACTGAAGGAGATACGTACACGCATATCGTTCCTATTGGACGTAGGTCTCGACTATCTGTCGCTCAACCGCCAGTCGGCTTCGCTCTCTGGTGGCGAGAGCCAGCGCATACGTCTTGCCACACAGATAGGTTCGCAGCTGGTCAACGTGCTCTATATCCTCGACGAGCCGAGCATCGGACTGCACCAACGCGACAATGAGCGACTCATCAACTCGCTCAAGCAGCTGCGCGACATGGGCAACACGGTTGTGGTGGTGGAGCACGACAAGGACATGATGCTTGCTGCCGACTGGATTGTCGACATCGGTCCGAAGGCAGGAATGCGTGGTGGCGAGGTGGTGTTCCAGGGCACTCCGCAGGACATGCTCAAACATCATACGCTCACAGCCGACTATCTCAACGGCGACCGTAAGATAGCCGTGCCTGCCGAACGCCGCAAGGGCAACGGCAAGTCGATAACGATACACGGAGCACGTGGCAACAACTTGAAGAATATTGACGTGTCGTTCCCGCTCGGCGAGCTTATCGTGGTGACCGGTGTGAGCGGTTCGGGCAAGTCGACACTCATCAACGAGACGTTGCAGCCCATTCTGTCAAAGCACTTCTACCGCTCGCTCAAGAAGCCGATGCCATACGACTCGATAGACGGAATAGAATATATCGACAAGGTGGTGAATGTAGACCAGTCGCCATTAGGACGCACTCCGCGCTCCAATCCTGCCACCTATACAGGCGTGTTCTCCGACATACGCTCGCTCTTCGTGGCTCTGCCCGAGGCTAAGATACGTGGCTACAAGCCCGGACGCTTCTCGTTCAACGTGAAGGGCGGCCGCTGCGAGACGTGCAAGGGCAACGGATACAAGACCATCGAGATGAACTTCCTGCCCGACGTGATGGTGCCCTGCGAGGTGTGTCACGGCAAACGCTACAACCGCGAGACTCTTGAGGTGCGCTACAAGGGCAAGAGCATAGCCGACGTATTGGACATGACCATCAATCAGGCTGTCGAATTCTTCGAGAATGTGCCGGCTATATTGCAGAAGATAAAGACCATACAGGACGTCGGACTGGGATATGTCAAGCTGGGACAACCATCGACTACGCTCTCGGGAGGCGAGAGCCAGCGCGTGAAACTGGCTACCGAACTGAGCAAGCGCGACACGGGCAAGACGCTATACATACTCGACGAGCCTACCACGGGACTCCACTTTGAGGACATACGCATTCTGATGGACGTGTTGCAGCAGCTGGTTGACCGTGGCAATACCGTCATTATAATCGAGCACAACCTTGATGTCATAAAGCTTGCCGACCACATCATCGACATAGGTCCGGAAGGAGGACGTGGCGGCGGACGCCTGCTCATAGCCGGAACACCCGAAGAAGTGGCTGAGTCGAAAGAGGGCTATACGCCAAGGTTCCTGAAGATGGAGCTTGAGAACAAATAACAATAACGATAGAAAAAACTCTATGATAACTGGCGAAATAAAAAACAAGATAGACCAGATATGGGACACATTCTTTGTGGCTGGCATCACCAATCCCATCACAGTATTGGAGCAGATGACCTACATCTTCTTCATGAAACTGCTCGACGACAAGCAGTTGCAGGAAGAAGAGAACGCACGCGACTGGGACTGCGAAGTGCAGAACCCCACATTCCTTGACGGCCAACTGTGGGTTAATCCCGATGCCGTGAGCGACGAGGAGCGTGCCGGCGTGCCTTACGAGAATCTGCGTTGGCACGTGTTCAAGAACTTCGGTGCCGACAACATGTTCAAGATTGTGCGCCAGAGTGTGTTTGAGTTTATCAAGCATATCGGTACCGGTGAGGAGAGTGCCTACAGCCGCTACATGAAGTCGGCTATATTCCTCATACCCAACGCCCGTACGCTTGCCAAAGTGGTTGACGGTGTGGACGCACTCGACATGAACAACCGCGACGCCATGGGCGATGTCTACGAGTATATACTCGGCAAGATGGCTGCATCGGGCACCAACGGACAGTTTCGCACGCCGCGCCACATCATACGCATGATTGTAGAGATGATGGAGCCTACGCCCAAGGACTACATCTGCGACCCTGCCATGGGTTCGGCAGGATTCTTGGTTGAGGCGGTGAAGTATATCAAGGAGAAGTATGAGACTGCCATGTATGTAGGTGAGGAGGTGGAGCACATGAAGACCTCGATGATTAACGGCTACGATACCGACCAGACCATGCTGCGCATAGGAGCCATGAACCTCCTGCTCCACGACATTACTGCACCCGAACTGGCTTGGCGCGACTCGCTCTCGGAGCAGAACGACGACCAGGCTTGCTACTCGCTCATCATGGCAAACCCGCCATTTGCTGGCAGCCTCGACAAGGGCAATGTGAACAAGAAAATCCTTGCCTATGCCAATACCAGCAAGACCGAGTTGCTGTTTCTTGCCCAGTTTGTGCGCTCGCTTGAGATAGGCGGACGTTGTGCCAGCATCGTTCCTGACGGCGTATTGTTCGGAACGTCGAAGGCTCACGTGGCCATACGCAAGGAGATAGTGGACAATCAGCAGCTACGTGCCGTAATATCCATGCCGAGCGGAGTGTTCAAGCCCTACGCCGGAGTGTCTACCGCCGTACTCGTATTCACCAAGACCAACTGCGGCGGAACCGACCGTGTATGGTTCTACGACATGAAGGCAGACGGTTTTTCTCTGGACGACAAGCGTTCGCCCGTCAACGACAACGACATTCCCGACGTAATCAACCGTTTCCAGCACCTTGATGCCGAGCAGGAACGCTCGCGCAAGGACCAAAGCTTCTTCGTGCCCGTCGACGAAATCCGCCAGAACGACTACGACCTCTCTATCAACAAATATAAAGAGGTGGAGCGCGAGCGTGTGGAGTATGAGCCGGTGAAGGACATACTGGCGCGATTGGAACAGACCGAAGCAGAATATGCCAAGGGATACGGAGAGCTGAGAGGAATGTTGGAGGAGTAAACAATCATCCCGAACGCATCCCGAACAAATGACATAACAAAAATCGGGACGCAAAAACAATAAAATAAGGAGGAATAAATATGGACATAAAGAAGCAGATAATCGAAACGACGGAATACAAGCAAAAGCAGGACGTTTCTCTTTATCAAGATATTTGTCACATAATAGAGCAAGGCAGAGAACGGGCATACAATGCTGTGAGCCAACAGATGGTGGAGACCTACTGGAATATAGGCAGACGAATTGTTGAGGAAGAACAGCAAGGTAAAGAGCGTGCCGAATATGGAGAGCAAATCATTGAGAAACTCTCCAAGCAACTTACTCTTCGCTATGGCAGAGGGTTTGGCAAAAGATATTTGGCATATTTTAGACAATTCTATCTCACCATTAATAATAAACAGATTTTGCAAACATGTTTGCAAAATCTAACATGGTCGCATATTCTTAGAGCCTTGCGTGTAGATGACCCTATAGCCATTCGTTGGTATTTAGAGACTGCTTCTCAAGAAATGTGGAGTGTACGAACTCTCGATCGCAACATATCTACACAATATTACGAACGACATTTTGCGCAGCCTCAACTACCAACGGCCGAAACAGAGCCTAATAAATTTGAGTTGCTCAAGAGTCCCATTATAGCAGAGTTTCTTGGTTTTAAGGCAGACACTTCTTTTTCGGAAGGAGAGTTGGAGACTGCTATTATCAGTCATTTACAAGACTTTTTGATGGAAATGGGACGTGGTTTCGCATTCATGGGGCGTCAGCAGCTGGTGCGCACAGACACGCAAGACTATTTTATAGACCTTGTATTCTATAATGTGGTACTAAAATGCTATGTGCTCATCGACCTGAAAATTGGTACTATAACACATCAAGACGTAGGGCAGATGGATATGTATGTGCGAATGTATGACGAACTGAAACGAACTGAAGGTGACAATCCAACCATCGGCATCGTGTTGTGTTCAGAAACCAGTAAGGATATTGCCAGATACTCTATCCTCAAGGGAAATGAGCAGCTCTTTGCTGCAAAATACAAAATATTCTTACCTACAGAGGAGCAATTGCGTACTGAAATTGAAAGACAAAAACAATTATTCATGATGCAACATGAAGGAAATAATAAGGAGGAACAATGAAACAAGGATGGGAATATAAGAAAATAGGAAATATTTGTAATATTACCACGGGAAAATTAGATGCAAACGCAGCTAATGAGGATGGATTATATCCCTTTTTCACTTGCTCAAGAATTCCATTATCCATAAATACATATGCATACGATTGTGAATGTATTTTGATTGCAGGAAATGGCGATTTAAATGTGAAATATTATAATGGTAAATTTAATGCATACCAAAGGACCTACATTCTTCAATTAAAAAATGATGTTAATGGAGTTGAAATGCGTTATATTTTCGCTTTCTTTAATTTGTATATTGAAGAGTTAAGACGAAAAAGTATTGGTGGAATAATAAAGTACATCAAACTTGGAGATTTAACAAATGCTCTATTACCTTTACCTGATATTACCACCCAACTCTCCATTGTCTCCGAGCTTGACAAGATTAACGAGTTGATTCGTCTAAAGAAGGAACAACTGAAAGATTATGACAACCTCGCACAAAGCATCTTCTATGAGATGTTTGGAGACCCCGTAGAGAATGAAAAGGGATGGGAAGTGAAGAAATGGAAAGAAGTATTCAACACTATACTTGGCAAGATGCTTGATAAGTCGAAACAAATTAATCATTTAAAGCAATATAAGTATTTAGCCAATATGAATGTTCAATGGGGGTATTTTGACTTAAAAGAATTACGTTCAATGACATTTACAGACGAAGAACTCGCAAAATACGAATTGAGAAATAATGATTTATTAATTTGTGAAGGAGGCGATGCAGGTAGATGTGCCATTTGGAAAGAGACGGATGAAACAATATTGTTTCAGAAAGCAATACATAGAGCAAGACTTATAGATACTGATAATGCTGATGTTGTATATATTAGATATTGGATGCAATTCTACAAGGTAAATAAAGGATTGAAAGATTATATATCTAAATCAACAATAGAACACTTAACAGGAGATAAACTTAAAAGGCTTCCTATTCCTCTTCCCCCTCTCCCACTCCAACACCTCTTTGCCCAACGCATAGAGCAGATAGAGCGTCAGAAGTCTGCGGTTCAGAAGTCGATAACCGACCTTGAAACCCTCCTTGCCTCTCGCATGCAATATTGGTTTGAGTAACGGAAACTTAGCTGCTTGCGCAGGCTAAGGCGAGGACGCCATAGCCTCCTACGCTTTGCATCAACCATCCATATTATGGACGACTCTAAAAACTTGAATTTATGACAAAGAAATTTGAAATACGAAATAGCACAGCCGAATTCCTTATCTTTATGGCGGAGGGTAAGGAGAATGGCGTTCAAGTGGTTTATAAAGACGAAACCATTTGGTGTACGCAGAAAGCTATGGCTACGCTTTTTGACGTTGACAAGTCTGGCATAAGCCGACACATTAAGAAAATTCTTAGTGAAGGAGAATTGTCTACAGACACGACTGTTGCAAAAATTGCAACAGTCGTAAACCGTGGTATTAGAGGCGAGGTAGAAGATGAACTTGAGTACTACAATCTTGACATGGTTATCGCCGTTGGCTATCGTGTCAATTCTCGTCGCGCCACCCAATTCCGCCAATGGTGCACCTTCGTACTTCGTCAATACGCCATCCGTGGCTACGTGATAGACAAGAAACGCATGGAGAACGGCTCGTTTATAGGCGTGGACTACTTTGAGCAACTCTTGGAAGAAATACGCGAAATACGTCTGTCCGAACGCAACTTCTACCAAAAGCTAACAGACATCTACGCCACAGCCATCGACTACAACCGCGACGCTCCTACCACAAGAGACTTCTTCAAGAAGGTGCAAAACAAAATGCACTATGCCGTACATGGTCATACTGCTGCCGAACTGATAGTAGAGCGTGCCGATGCCGACAAGGAACACATGGGACTGACCACATGGGCAAAGGCTCCTAACGGAAAGATTATACGGTCGGACGTGAGTGTGGTAAAGAACTATCTGAAACAAAACGAGCTGCAAGCTCTCGGACGGTTGGTCAACGCCTATCTTGATATTGCAAAGGATATGGCAGAACGCCACATCCCCATGACTATGGAAGACTGGGCTAAGCGTATAGACAAGTTCCTTGATGCAACCAACAGAGAAATTCTGCAAAGCGCAGGAAGCATAACCGCCGAGTATGCCAAGCAATATGCAGAAAGCGAATTTGAAAAATACAGAGTGATACAAGACCGACTGTTCCGCTCTGACTTTGACCTGCTTAACGACAACGACACTACACTACCTATATAATAATATGAAGAACTTTGACTTTATCTCACGCTTGTCGGAGGCAATCCCCGACTTTGCCCAGCTACACGCATACTGCGATAAGGCGGAAATCTTTCAGAAGGCTTTCCCAGAGGAGAGCGCCAGCAACGCCCGCAAGGCATTGGAGTGGCTCGTAAGAAACCATCTTGCTATGGCAAACGTGACGCTTGAGCCACGCGAGACGCTCAGCCAGATGCTGCACCGTCCGCAGATTGACGCTTTCATAGGCGACGACAGGCAGTTGCTTGGCGACATGCGCACGGTTAAGAAGATTGGCAATTATGCCTCGCATACTGGTGTGCAGGAGGTTAGGCAGAACGATGCCTACATCTGTCTGCGTGCCTTGTATTATGTGGTGTGCGGTTTTCTGTTCCGTTGGCGTGCCATACAGAGTATAGTGGCATTTGATGCCACCATTGTGCCCGACGGATTCACGGGCATGCACGTAGCCGACAACTCGGAGCCTGCTGTGGCTGCCGAAGTGGTGGAGAGTGTGCCGCAGGACGCTATAGAGAAGCCAAAGGCTCCTACCGAGATACCGCCAGAGAGTCTGGAGAGCGAGCGCATCACACGCAAGTGCCTCATCGACTATATGCTGAACGAGGCTGGGTGGGACATTCTCACCACGAAGGGCGACCTTCAGGGAGGCAAGGCGTGTATAGAGGTGAAGGTGGATGGGATGACTTCTTCAGCCTCGGGTACGGGCTATTGCGACTATGTGCTGATGAGCAAGGGTGGCAAACCGCTTGCCGTGATAGAGGCTAAGAGCACTATCGAGAACGCTACTGAGGGACGCAAGCAGGCAATGGAGTATGCTGATTGTCTGGAGCGTAAGCATGGTGTGCGTCCCGTGATTTATTACACCAACGGCTACACTACGAAGGTGATTGACGGCATGGGCTATCCCGACCGCGACGTCATCTCATTCCACAGTCACGACGACCTGGAATACCTGATACAGAAGCGTGGACGTGCCGACATAACCGATCTCACCATCGACGACGCCATAACCAACCGACCATATCAGAAGACAGCCATAAAGAGTCTGGTGGAATGGCTCAACAAGAAGCATCGACGCGGACTGCTCGTGCTGGCTACCGGTACGGGCAAGACACGTGTGAGTATCTCGCTTTGCAAGCTTCTGTCTAACAACAATTGGATAAAGAAGGTGTTGTTTCTTGCCGACCGAACCGAACTCGTTAACCAGGCGCGCCAGAACTATGAGAATCTCTTGCCCAGCGAGTCGATAGCTTGTCTGTCGGAGGATGCCGTGCCCGATCTTGACGCACGCTTCATCTTCTCTACCTATCAGACGATGATAAACTATATAAATGCCGTGCCCGTGGAGTTCTCGGTAGGACACTTCGACCTTATCATTATCGATGAGGCACATCGTAGCGTGTTCGGTAAATATGGCGCCATATTCCAGTATTTCGACTCGTTGCTTATTGGTCTTACTGCCACTCCGCGCGACGAGATTGACCGCAACACGTTCCGACTGCTCGAACTCGACGACGAGCCGAACTTTGAGTATAGCTTCCAGGAGGCTGTTGCCGATAAGTATCTTGTGCCATACAAGGTGAAGAACTGTACGTCGAAGATGATAAACCGCGGCATAAAGTACGACGAACTCACCCCTGCACAGCGCGAGGAACTGGAGAAGGTGTGGGAGTATGAGAAGGCGCTCAACGGCATTCCGCAAGACGAGGACTACCACCGCGACATAGAGGGTCGCGAGATATTCAACTATCTCATCAACGACGACACCATCGACAACGTGCTCTCCGAACTGATGACCAACGGACTGAAGGTGCATAGCGGCGAGGACATTGGCAAGACCATTATCTTTGCCTACAACCATCGTCATGCCGAGCGCATCGTGGAGCGTTTCCACCAACTCTATCCTGAACGTGGTGCCGACTACTGCCAGCTCATAGACAACCAGGTGAAGCACCACGACCAGATAATAAGCGAATTCAAGATTGCCGACCGACTGCCACAGATAGCCGTGTCGGTAGACATGCTCGACACGGGCATCGACGTGCCCGAAATCCTGAACCTCGTATTCTTCAAGATTGTGAAGTCGAAGATTAAGTTCGAGCAGATGATAGGTCGAGGCACACGATTGTGCAAGGACCTCTTCGGGGCTGACAAGGACAAGAAGGAATTCTATATATTCGACTGGTGTGGCAACTTTGAATATTTCTCGAAGAATGCCGACGGCATCAGCGGCGTGGCTGTAAAGTCGCTCACCGAACGACTATTCGGCTTGCGTGTGGACATAGCAAAGGAACTGCAGAGTGCCGACCATCAGGAAAAAGACTTCGACCGCAAGCTGCACGACGACCTAAAGCTGCTGCTTCACACCCAACTATGCAGCATAGGAAAGCAGCGCAAGGAGGCACGACCGTATCTGGACACCATCGAACCCTTCCGCAACAAGGAGGCGTGGACATGCCTCTCGGAGGTGGATGTGCTGCGACTCAAGGAAATTGCCAACCTCATTCCTGCCGACAAGGACGATGAGGCTGCCAAGAAATGGGACGTGATAATGCTCCACCTGATGCTTGCGCATGTAGATACGACGGTGAAGGTAGGACAATTCCGACAGACTGTGGTGAATGTGGCAGCATTATTGGAGAAGAAAGCCACGGTGCCGGCGGTGAAAAACCGGATCGACACAATACGCCTTGTGCAGACACAACAGTTCTGGGAGAATGAGTCGCTCGACGCTCTGGAGAATGTGCGCACCGAACTGCGCAACCTTATCAATCTGCTCGACGAGCAACGCAAGACCCGCAAGTTTGTCATCGACATAGAGGACGAATACCAGACAGCAGACGGAGGCGAAGACCTGATAGTACAGACCACCTACAAGCAGCGCATCATCGACTATCTGGCAGCCAACAGCGACAACGCTACGCTACGCAAGATACAGAACTTCGAACAGCTGACGTCGGCAGACATACAGGAGTTGGAGCGCATATTCTTTGAGGAGCTGGGCACCAGGTCCGACTATGAGAAACTGTCTGACGGAAGACCATATAAAAATAATGTGGCAGCCTTCATACGCGTGGCTTGCGGCATCGACCGCCAGCGTGCCTTGCAGATATATCAGCACTTTATAGAAGGCTATCAGCTGACAGCCGACCAGGAGCGCTATCTGAAGAACATTCTCGACTACGTGAGCATGAATGGCGACATCGAGACACGCAACTTTATGGAGTATCCGCTCAAGGCTCTCAACTGGCGCGCCGCCTTCGGCAACCAGTTTGCCAACCTCAAGCAATTCATCAAGCAGATTCATCAACTGATATCAATTACGGCATAATGCCATAATATACTCCGTAAAATTTGCTGCTGTGTCAGAAAAATAGTAAATTTGCCACAAAAAAGATGCGCATACAACTCAATAACCTCAAAAAATGTTTCGGCGAACATACTGCCGTAGACATTCCACACTTCACTATCGACAACGGACAGATGGTTGGACTTGTGGGCAACAATGGTGCCGGCAAGACTACATTGTTCAGATTGATGCTCGACTTGTCGAAGGCTACCGAGGGCAATGTACTCATAGACGATATAGATCCCGCCAAAAGCGAGGATTGGAAACTGCAGACGGGGGCTTTCATCGACAACTCGTTTCTCATCGACTTCCTTACTGCTGAGGAGTATTTCGAGTTTGTAGGCAAGGTGTCGGGCATGACAAGGGAGCAGGTAGCGGAACGACTCAAGACGTTTGAGACATTCATGGGCGACGAGATAATGGGGCAGAAGAAGTACATACGCGACTTCTCGGCTGGCAACAAGCAGAAGATAGGCATCGTGGCAGCGCTGCTCAGCAGTCCGCAACTCGTGATACTTGACGAGCCGTTCAACTTTCTCGACCCCAGCAGCCAGAACCAACTGAAGCGTATCCTGACCGAATTCAATCGTTCTACTGGCTCTACTGTGATTGTGTCGAGCCACAATCTGCAGCACACCGTCGACATTTCTACACGTGTAGCGTTGCTCGAAAAGGGAAAAATAATAGAGGATATCGACAACTCCGACGGCAAGGCTGAGGAGATACTCGACAAATACTTCAACTTATAAAAGACAACGAAACAAAATACTTATAAATTTAATAACAATAATGAACAAATTAACCCTGACCCTTCTGGCTGCTCTGCTGGCTTCGCCAATGTGCGCCCAGACCACACAGCTTGGAGGTTTCTATTACGGACAGATGCAGGCTCCTACTGGATGGGAGTGGCAGAGTCCTGACTCTGTGGCTTACAACAAGCAGCAGCCACATGCGTGGTTCTTCTCGTTCAAGAACGTTGACGAGGCTCGTCGCGTGTTGCCCGAGAACTCTTCGCTTTGGAAGACACTCGACGGAGAGTGGCTGTTCCACTGGGCAAAGAATCCCGATGAGCGTCCGAAGGACTTCTATCGTACCGATTTTGACGCATCGGCTTGGGACCGTGTGCAGGTTCCGATGAACTGGAACATGGCTGGTGCCAAGGACGACGGCACATTCAAGTATGGCATGCCGTTGTATTCCAACCAGCGTGTCATATTCCAGCACAGCGTAAAGGTGGGCGACTGGAAGGGTGGCGTGATGCGCACTCCGCCTCAGACATGGATGACCTACAAGAACCGTAACGAGGTTGGCTCATACCGCCGATCGTTTGATGTGCCTGCCGATTGGCAGGGCAAAGAGGTATACATCAACTTCGATGGTGTAGACTCGTTCTTCTATCTCTACATCAACGGCAAGTATGTAGGTTTTGCAAAGAACTCGCGCAACCTTGCTCAGTTTGACATTACACCTTATCTTAATAAGAAGGGCAGCAACGTAGTGGCTGTTGAGGTTTACCGTCATAGCGACGGCTCGTTCCTTGAGAGCCAGGACATGTTCCGTCTGCCGGGTATCTTCCGCAGCGTTTCGCTCACCGCTAAGCCTAAGGTGCAGGTGCGCGACATCAAGGCCATCCCTGATTATGACGAGACATATACCGACGCTTCGCTGCATATCTCAGCCAACGTGAGCAACCTCACTACTAAGGCTGTAAAGGGATATACCATCGACTATAAGCTTTACGAAAACCGTCTCTACTCTGACGAGAATACTCTCGTGCCTGGTGTGGGCGCTACTGCTACAGTAGGCGATATCGACAAGAACGGCAACCTCACAGCTTCGGTTACGCTTAAGGCTGGCAACATCGTGAAGCCGTGGAGCGCTGAGGCTCCGCATCGCTATACTCTCGTTGGCGAACTGAAGGACAAGAAGGGCAATGTGGTTGAGACATTCTCAACCAACGTAGGTTTCCGCAAGATTGAAATCAAGGACACTCCTGCCGATAAGGACGAGTTCGGACTGGCAGGCCGCTACTACTATCTCAACGGTCAGCCCATAAAGATGAAGGGTGTGAACCGTCATGAGAACAATCCGGCTACGGGTCACTACGTATCGCGTGAGCAGATGGAGCACGAGGTGTTCCTCATGAAGCGTGGCAATATCAACCACGTACGCGACTGTCATTATCCCGACGCTCCCTACTGGTACTATCTGTGCGACAAGTACGGCATCTATCTTGAGGATGAGGCCAACATCGAGAGCCATCAGTACTACTATGGCAAGGAGTCGTTGTCGCACGTCAAGGAGTTCCGCAACGCTCATGTGGCACGCAATATGGAGATGGTACACGCTACGGTCAACCATCCTTCGGTTGTGATATGGAGTCTGGGCAACGAGGCTGGTCCTGGCGACACATTCAAGGACTGCTATGCAGCTATCAAGGCATACGACACCAGCCGCCCCGTACAGTACGAGCGCAACAACGATATCGTGGATATGGGTTCAAACCAGTACCCGTCAATACCTTGGGTGCAGGAGGCTGTGAAGGGTAAGTACGACATCAAGTATCCTTATCATATCTCTGAGTATGCACACTCAATGGGTAACGCCGTGGGCAACCTCGTTGACTACTGGAACGCCATAGAGAGCACCAACTTCTTTATGGGCGGTGCCATCTGGGACTGGGTAGACCAGGCTTTGTACAACGTCGACCCGAAGACCGGCAAGAAGTACTGGGGCTATGGTGGCGACTTCGGCATGGACAACAAGCCTAACGACGGTATGTTCTGTATGAACGGTATCATGCGTCCCGACCTTTCGCCCAAGGCACAGTACTTTGAGGTGAAGAAGGTTTATCAGAATGTGGGTGTCAAGGCTGTCGACATGACCAAGGGTCGCATCGAGATATTCAACAAGAACTACTTTGAGCCGTTGCGTGGCTATCAGATAGTATGGTCGTTGTGGAAGGACGGCGAGTGTATCAAGAACGACGGACAGCTCATGGGTGCAAAGAACATCGTTGGTCCGCGTGAGCGTCAGGAGTACACACTCGACTACGACTACTCTAAGCTCGACCCGCATAGCGAGTACTTCGTCAAGGTGCAGTTCCTGCAGGGCAAGGATATGCCTTGGGCTAAGAAGGGATATGTACAGATGGAGGAGCAGTTGCGTGTGAAGGGTACCGACGTGAAGGCCGTAGCCGTTAAGGATGTGGCTAATGCCAAGGGCAACATCACTTATACTCAGGACGCAAAGACTGTAACTGTAAATGGCGACAACTTCAACGCTACATTCAGCCTGACCGATGGTGCATTGAACAGCTTGTCGTATGGCGGCAATACTGTGTTCGCTGAGGGTAACGGACCTAAGCTCGACGCATTCCGTGCTCCTACTGACAACGACGCCGGTATTGGCTATCCCAATGCTTGGTTCAAGTTCGGACTCTATGACCTCGGCCATCGTGTAGTAGGCAAGCCTACTGTTATGAAGCTGAAGGACGGTTCGCTGCAGATCAGTATGACTGTGGAGAGCCAGGGTAAGGAAGGCAGTCGTCAGGTTTACGGCAACCGCGACCGCGACCCACAGTCGGCTTACCGTTTCGGTGTAGACAAACAGAAGCTTGGCAAGGACGACTTGAAGTTCATCACCAATCAGATATACACCATCTATAAGGATGGCTCAATCGAGCTCAACAGCGCAATCTCTGCCAACCGCAACAGCATAATCCTGCCGCGTATAGGCTACGCAATGAAGTTGCCCGCCACATATAAGCAGTTTGACTACTACGGACGCGGACCGGTGAACAACTATAACGACCGTAAGACAGGTCAGTTCATAGAGCATCATCGTGGCATCGTAGGCGAGCAGGACATCCTTCTGCCGAAGCCACAGTCGATGGGCAACCGCGAGGAAGTACGCTGGTGTGCACTCACCGAGCAGGGCAAGCAGAGCGTAGTGTTCGTAGCTGACAGCACAATGTCGGTATCGGCATTGCCATGGAGTGCCCAGCAGATGACTGTAGTAGCTCATGCCAATGAGTTGCCGGCTTCTGACGGAACCTATCTGCACCTCGACGCTAAGGTGACAGGACTTGGTGGAGCCAGCTGCGGACAGGGTGGTCCGCTTAAGGACGACCGTACATACAGCCAGAACTACAACTTCGGTTTCGTGATACGTCCGGCACAGGCTACTGCTGCAGCCGTAGCTGAGGCTTCGAAGGTTGCGCTCTCGGGCGAGCAGCCTATCAGCATCGAGCACAAGCAGACCGGTAAGGTTCTGCTCTCAACTCCAGCAAAGAACCGCACCATCGTTTATGCTCTCAACGGAGCCAAGAAGCCGACGGTGTACACAGGAGCAATAGACATGAGCAAGGGTGGAACCATTACCACATGGTACAAGGAAACACCCGGTCAGAAGACCTCAATGACATTCGACAAGGTAGACTTCGTGCCTCTGCAGATAGCCTTCGTATCGTCGGAAGAGCCTGAGGAGGGCGACGCCGTAAATCTTGTTGATGGTGACGAGACTACTATCTGGCACACCATGTACTCTATCACACTTGCCAAGTATCCTCACTGGGTCGACTTCGACGCTTCGGAGCCTAAGACAATCAAGGGATTCAAGTTTATGCCACGTCAGGACACGGGCTACGGCCGTATCAAGAACTACGAGATTTACGTTAGCAACGACGGCAAGACATGGGGCAACGCAATCCTTAAGGGAGAGTTCGACCGCTCAGGCGAGCTTAAGACTGTGATGTTCGACAAACCAGTAAAGGCACGCTACGTACGATTCCGTGCTCTCAATGCACACTATGGTGTCGACTACGCATCGGCTGCAGAGTTCTCGCTCATTGCCGAGTAGCCGAACAATATAAACTTTAAATAAAAGCGGTTTGATTTTATCCATAAAGCGATAAAGTCAAACCGCTTTTTTCGTTTGGCTCATCCTGCATTTTATGTTATAATATTAGAAGATGAAAATGTAGTCCTTTTGGATTGCAAAAGGACTCGTTTTGGAGAGCAAAAGGACTCATTTTGGATTGCAAAAGGACTCGTTTTGGAATGCAAAAGGACTCCTTTTTGAAATAAGCCCTACCCCCAGCCCCTCCCCAGCAGGGAGGGGAGCGGTATGATTTGAAAGCTAATAGAGGCAGAAACGGGCTGACTGTAGAAGAAGGGGGTGTCAAAAAGCAAATCATTTTGGCCCTTTCCCATTGGTTTTGGCATAGTTATTGTGTGTTAAACTGCATCACTAACTTTTTAAATCTATGGAACAGGATCTTACTTTTTTCGCCGAAAACGGACTTACATCGACATCTGCCAATCACATAGCCAATCTTGCCAAGGAATATGTCAAGGCGCAAGAGCAGGAGCTTGAGAGTGTAGAGTTCTACAATACTTATCTCACCATCATAGGTTCGGACAAGGAGCAGCGTGTGCAGCGGGGATGCACCAGCCAGCAACTCGACGACATCGCGGTGAAGTTGCGCGACATATCGCTCGCCAATTCGCTCATAGCATGGCTGCGCGAGGCAATCAAGATGCGCTCACAGATGCTCACCGACATACAGAAACTCACCATCGAGCAGTATTGCAAGGATAAGGGCACCGAGATGCCGGAGCGTCCCGAGATGCAGACAGCCATGACGCGCGAGCAGTATGTGGCGACACTATCTATAAAGGAACGCGCGCGTATACTCTCGCTCGAAGCCAAGGCATCGGCGTTTGGCAAGCATATCCACCCCGACGGACACTTGTCTGACGCACGCAAGGAGTATATGAAGCGTCTGTGTCAGGAAGCCGAGATAGACGGAGGCGGTCGTGACACGCTGCTCTATAGATATGAGCCGAGCGTGAAACTTGATGAAGTGGAAGCCAGCTTCTTCGCTCTGCAGAACGAATATCGCAAGGCGCAGGCCGAACTCAACGGCTATACGCACAAGATAGACGAAGCCCTGCGCGAGGATGAGGAGCGCAAGCGTGGCGAATATGATGTCAAGAACGCTGACTATCTGGCAGCCGTGGCTGTGATAGAGAAGGAGTTCAACGAGTATAAGAACCGTGAGAACCGTCGTGTGGCACAACTCAAGATAACCATACCAAACGATTTGAACGATATATATAATAAGGTGTCGAACCTCGGAAAAGAGTAGGGCACCATTATTCAACCAAACAGGCAAGTAGCAGAAGACTGAACGCCTGCCGGGAAACTTCTGCGCATGCGCCGCCACCCGTGTCTGAACTTAAGATAAATAATAAGACATAAGGAACAAGAATACAATAGATAATTAACAAAACATTTCGCGTAGTCTGCTTTAATATACAAAGGACATGCTATGAAACCCTGACGGGTGGAGCTTGATTTCGCTCTTGACTATGGACTATGCGGTTCTGGTTTTCGGTCTGGATTTTGTTCTTTTAGACACAATGTGGCAGCGCAACTTGTCTTTTTAAGATAAAAAAGCGCTGAAATATTTGGAGGTTTCGAATTTTATGTCTACCTTTGCACTCGCTAAATCGGAACGGGGTGTAGCGCAGTCCGGTAGCGCGCCTGGTTTGGGACCAGGTGGTCGCAGGTTCGAATCCTGTCGCCCCGACACAGAAGAAGAGGTTTTCCAATAAAATGGAAAACCTCTTTTTTGTTATATATTGTTGTTATTTTGTTGTGAATTACATAAAACCGAATTATTTTATGTAAATTTGCATAGATATTATTTTACTACGCATCAACCATCGATATTACTAAAACAATAAATAAACAACAATGATCAGAAACAAAATCTTACTGACCGCACTGCTCGCTGCGGCTTTCAGCGGCGTGCAGGCGCAGGACGACGGCTTCGACCTCAGTTCGCAGCGTGGCGAGAAACAGGATGTCAACGTTGTACCGGGCAAGAAGCTCGACCATCATGGCATCGTAATCAATCCTACACCGCACAATTTCAGTGTGCAGACCGATGTACTTCTCAATCTCTCAAATGGCGTTAACATCGTCGACAAGCAGAAGAAGTTTGCCGACGACCTTGGTTTCCTCAAAGCCAATAAGAAAGGTGTGCGCCTCACAATCGACTTCGGCAAGAAGCAGGCACAGAAGGCAGGATTGAAGAAGATGGTGTCGGGTGCCTATCTGCTTACAGCCGACAAGAAGGGCATCAACATCGTAGGCTACGACGAGCGCGGTGCGTTCTACGGCATACAGACAATGAAACAGGTATTGGCTTCGCCGGTATTGAATGGCAATATGCCTTATCTCACTTGCAACGACTATCCCGACCTGCCGCTGCGCGGTGTTGTAGAGGGATTCTACGGCGAACCGTGGTCGCATCAGGTGCGCCTCTCGCTCATCGACTACTACGGACGCAACAAGCTCAATGAGTATGTATACGGTCCGAAGGACGACCCTTATCACAGCTCACCCAACTGGCGCCTGCCTTATCCCGACGACCAGGCTCGCAATATTCACGAACTCGTTGAGGCTTGCCGTCGCAACCGTGTCGACTTCGTATGGGCCATACATCCGGGCAAGGACATCAAGTGGAATGAGGAAGACTATCAGAATCTCGTCAACAAGTTCAATCATATGTACGACCTTGGCGTGCGTTCGTTTGCCATACATTTCGACGACATCGAAGGCGAAGGAACCGACTCGAACAAGCAGGTTGACCTGCTCAACCGCCTCACCAAGGAGTTTGTGAAGACCAAGGGCGACGTTGCTCCGCTCGTGGTTTGTCCTACCGACTACTCACAGTTGTGGGCAAGTCCCAAGGAGAACGGACAGCTCGCTATCTATGGCAAGCGTCTCGACCCGTCAATCAACGTGTTCTGGACGGGTGCTGTGGTTTGCTCTGACCTGACAAAGGAGACTCTCGACTTTGTAGACTCGCGCATTAAGCGCCCGGCTTACTATTGGTGGAACTTCCCCGTTACCGACTATGCCCGTCATATCATCATGCAGGGTCCGGTATACGGACTCGAAACCGACCTTACAGCCGAACAGACATGCGGTGTGCTGAGCAATCCTATGGAGCACGGAGAGGCTTCGAAGCTCGCTCTCTACGGTGTGGCTGACTATAACTGGAACGTTTCGGCATACAACGCCATTGACAACTGGGAGCGTTCGCTTGTTGACGTGACTCCCGAGGCACACGATGCTTACCGCACATTCGCCATACATTCGTGCGATACCGAGACTGGCTATCGTCGTATAGAGTCGTGGGAGACCAAGACTTTCCGTCTTGCCGACTATAACAAGAAGGATTACGACAATCTGTATGCTGAGTTCGACCGTGTGGAGAAGGTGCCTGCCATCATGGAGCGTGACTGCAAGAATGCGCTGCTCATGAAGGAACTGCGCCCGTGGCTTATTGAGTTTAAGAAGCTCGGTACTCGTGGCAAGAACACGCTTACGCTGATGCGCGATTTCAAGGACGGCAAGTATGAGGCTTTCTGGAACGGATATATCAACAACCGCATGTCTACTGCCGACATGGCTGCTTATCAGGCACACAAGTCGGGAACCATGAAGCTGCAGCCGTTCTACGAGAATGGTATGGACGATATGGCTGTCGAGTTCTTCAAGAAGGTGGCTGGCAAGACTCCTGCGTTCTATAAGGGTATGGGTACATACAATTCGCTCAGCACCACACAGAACAAGCTGATGCTTGACAACGACTCTACTACATTCTATCACTCGGGTGCAAGCCAGAATACTGGCGACTGGATTGGTCTGGACCTTGGAGCTGTCCGCCCCGTACGTGAGGTGCGTATTCTGCAGGGACGCAACTCGGTTGACGATGTCGACTACTTCGACAACGTGATTGTTGAGGCTTCGGCTGACGGCAAGACATGGACTCCGCTCACCGGCGAATTGCAGAAGACATACATAATCAACTGGAAGGGCAATCCCGTAGAAGCTCGTTATGTGCGCATGCGCAAGTTGCAGTCGGACAAGAAGAGCTGGTGTGCTGTTCGTGAGTTTGTGGTAAACCCTGTCAATCCTGAGAATCTTGCATTCAAGGTGGAGTCGGCTGATATGTTCGGCGCTATGTATTGCTTCGACGAGAATCCCTGCTCTTCGTTCAAGAGCGAAGGTAGTCTGACATTCGGCGTAGAGAAAGGAACAAAGAGCTACACCATGCTCGTCAATCTGCCTAAGGCTGGTCGCGTTGTGCTCAAGCAGTACAACAAGAAGGGCAAGCTCGTTGCAAGCACACCGGTTGAGGGCAATATGGCTAAGGTGAATGTCGATGCCAACGCAGTGAAGTGCCAGCTTGAGGGAGCTGTAGAAGTGTTTGAGATTGTCCCGAACAAGTAATCGGGATAATTCAAAATAAGAGATCGATTTTCTCTCGAATAGAAAATAACAAAAAAAACGAGGATGTTTCCGTTTGCTTAGGAACATCCTCGTTTTTTGTTTTATTTAAGTTTCGCAAGCGAAAGTAGTTAAGAAGTTGTCGCGCCCTACGGTCGCTAAGGAGTTCTTGCAAGCAAGCGGCAAAGCCGAGCGAAGGCATTAGTTTTTTTGCTTGATATAGCATTATAAGCATTTGGCTTTAACTTCTTAACTCCTTTAACTTCTGAATTCTCTGAACTTGCGAAAGTTCAAGCGTTTGCTTGAGCATTATACATGCTTCATGATGTCGAGCAAGTGGTCCCAAACCATCTGTACGGTCGGGATGTGCAGACGCTCCTCTGGAGTGTGAACATCGCGCAGGGTAGGACCGAACGAAACCATGTCTAGGTTAGGATAGCGCTCTGAGAACAGACCGCACTCCAGTCCGGCGTGGATACCGCGTACGATAGGCTCCTTGCCGAACAGCTTCTTGTATGACTCAACAGCCACCTTTGTCAGCTTGCTGTTAGGATTCATCTTCCATGCAGGATAGCCGTCGCTCTGCTTAACCTCAGCACCAGCCAGCTCGAATACAGCCTTGATTGTGTTCGACTCATTCTCGAGATTGCTCATTACGTTAGAGCGCTGTGAGGTGATGATATTGATTTCGTTCTCTGAAGAGACAACGCTTGCAATGTTGTTAGAAGTCTCAACCATGTCTGCCAAAGCCTCGTCCTGGCACATGGCGAACACGCCGTTGTCGGCAGCCTGCAATGCGAGGATAACTCGACGGCTTGCGTCCTTTGCGATAACCGGCTCGGCATCAGTGCTCTCGAGATGGAACTCCATGGCAGTGTCAGTAACGTGATACTCGTCCTCAACGTTGGCTGTGAACACGTTCCAGTCAACACGTACAGTCTCCTTTTCGGCTGCGGGAACGGCAAATACGATGACACCGTCGCGAGGAATGGCGTTGTGCAGCTTGCCCGAGTTGAACTGAGCCAGACGCACGTCCATCTTGTCCTGCTCCATATAGAGGAAACGGTCGAGAATCTTGATAGCGTTGGCGCGCTTCTTGTTGATGTCGTCGCCAGAGTGTCCGCCCTTCAAGCCCTTGATAGAAGCCTTCATGAAGAAGTAACCCTCAGGAGCCTGCTCGCGCTCGAATGTGAACTTCACCGAAGTGGTCTTGCCGCCAGCACATGAGATGAAAATCTGACCCTCGTCCTCAGAGTCGAGGTTGATGAGCATATCGCCCTTCATGAATCCCGGCTTCATACCCAAAGCACCGCCAAGGCTTGTCTCCTCGTCGCGTGTGAAAACGCACTCGATAGGACCGTGCTCAATGTCGTCGCTGTCGAGAACAGCCAGCTCGATGGCGCAACCGATACCGTCGTCAGCACCAAGAGTAGTACCCTTGGCTCTGAGCCATTCGCCGTCGATGTAGGTCTGGATAGGGTCTTTGAAGAAGTCGATGTCAACGTCGACGAGCTTGTCGCACACCATATCCATATGGCTTTGCAAACTAATCATCGGAGCGTTCTCGTGTCCCTTGGTAGCGGGCTTGCGGATGATAACGTTGCCGGTCTCGTCAATCTCGGTTTCGAGATTGCGCTTACGGCCAAACTCTTTCAGATACTCAATCATCTGCTCCTCATGCTTAGAGGGGCGAGGAATTTTGTTGATTTCTGCAAACTGCTCGAATACGCGAGCCGGTTTCAATTCGCAATTACTCATTTTTTCTTAATTTCTTTATGTTGTAACAATAATAATCTGAATTTTCAATAATTTATTTTGTCATGCGACCGATTTGCATTACCTTTGCATGTAAATAAATCTGTCGCTATGGGTTTCCCATTTCGATACAAAGTTAGTAAAAATGATTAAACTTCTGCTTTTAAGCCTGTTAATTATTGCTATAGCGTTTGCTTTGCTATCCATTAAGCTTCTGCTGAAACGCAACGGCAAGTTTTCGTCGCAACATGTTCACGACAATCCCGGTCTGCGCAAGCTTGGAATTCACTGCGTTATGGATCAGGACCGCGAGGCACGCAAGCGCAATGGTGCCTATTAAGCGGATGCGTCAGGTGTGAAATAATTAAATAATAAATACAAATGAACAAGAAAAACATTTTCCGCACACTTGCTATCGCTGCTTTTGCTGCTGTGGCAATGACATCTTGCGACAAGTCAAAGTCGCAGGTAGACGATAAGGAACCTGCAGCCCAGACTGCAACTACTGCAACTAAGATTGCATATGTAGAGGTAGACAGTATCATGTCGCAGTACAAGTTCTGCAAGGACTACTCGCTCATCCTTCAGAAGAAGGGCCAGAATATCCAGAACACCCTCGCACAGAAGCAGCAGGCTCTTGAGGCTGCCGCTGCCAACTTCCAGCAGAAGGTGCAGCAGAATGCCTACACACGCGAGCAGGCACAGTCTATCCAGATGTCGCTTCAGAAGCAGAGCAATGACCTTCAGACTCTCAACCAGCGTCTGAGCGGTGAGTTCCAGACCGAGACAGAGAAGTACAACAACGCTCTCCGCGACTCTATACAGCACTATCTCGCCCTTTACAACAAGGACAAGAAGTACACCCTCATCCTCAGCAAGGCTGGCGACAACATCCTCTATGCCGACAAGGCTCACGACATAACCAATGAGGTTATCGCCGGACTCAACAAGGCATACAAGCAGGCACCTGCTGAGAAGGCTGCAACAGAGAAAAAGAAGTAATAAAGCCACAAACGCTTTATGAATAAATAAAAACGACCGCCCATAGAGGTAAAACTCTATAGTGCGGTCGTTTTTTATACCTTATTATATATATATACAGTGCCAATAATATTATATGGAAAAAGACATATAATGCTACTTGCCCATTTATTATAATATACTTTGCCATATTATTATAATATACTTTGCCCATTTATTATGTATATACTTTGCCAAGTATCATTATATTACTTTGTTGTTTGATATTGTCACATCGTGAAATGTTTTTACAGAGTCAATCAACTTCACATTGAAGAAAAAGAAGTAGTTCATAGTATTATACTGAATTATAAGTCCCATCCATTTATGTTAACAACAAAGTGGATGGGATTTTATAGCGAAATAATATCAAAAAACGTATTGAAACTAAGAAAAATCAAATAAAATCGAAAAAAGTTGCATAAAAATTTGGAGGTGTAAATAAAAAGCACTACCTTTGCACTCGCAATTCAGAACAATGCTAATCGCTAAGAAATTGGGATTGCAAACAATATGGTTAATATCGCGGAGTGGAGCAGTTGGTAGCTCGCCAGGCTCATAACCTGGA
>SAMEA3663048__coassemble_518_pt1 | contig 32057 bp, 29 predicted proteins | sample SAMEA3663048__metabat2_high_PE_014 | metagenome-assembled genome bin SAMEA3663048 (sample SAMEA3663048) | pig gut metagenome | biome: pig gut; feature: pig-associated habitat; material: faeces | place: France | collected 2012
TATCAAGCTCCCTTGTTGTTAAAACGACAATGTTCTACAATGTTCGACAATAGGATAAGCAACATTATTCAATGCTCCCATGAATATTATTAATAATATTGTCGACCATTGTCACTATTGTCGTTAAATACAAAAATATCGAGTCCCTTGTCGTGAAATAAAAAAGGAGATGCAAACAGTAAGGGGCAGAAGTATTGATAATAAGTGCTTCTGCCCCTTCGGGATGTCGTGCTTTGGCATTCAGCCCGTATTAGTTGTTTATAAGCTCAGACGACTCTTTTCGTCATTACCAGCACCAGTACCCTTGTATTTGCTGTTAGTAGGATTGAATCTGTAGCTGATGGTCAGTTTCACAGCTTGTGAATCGCTGTAGTTCCATTTGTTGTAGCGAAGGCTTGTGCCGTAAATTATGAATGAGTTGCGGGCAGTGCGGAATATGTCCATGCCTTGTAGCTGAATGGTCCATAACTTGATGTTTTTTACCAAGCCTATGTTTATCTGCCAGCTGGGCTTCATCATAACGATATTATTATTGCCGTATGTGTGGGTTATAACATCTGCAGACAACAGATAATTGTCTGGCAGCGACACCGTATTGTGCAAGCTGGCTTGCTTTTATGATTGCATTTATATATAAAAGGAGCTAAGGAACGCTGTTCTTTGGCTCCTTTTATTATATTATGACGAATGAAAGCGAAGAAATAATGAATTAAGTTAAAAAATTAACAAGAAAAACTTGTGTGGTTTGATGAATAATATGTATCTTTGCAATCAGTTATAAAAAATATTTATAAACTAACCCGAAACATTTATTTACTGAGTACTAAACTCTATTATTAATTATAATTTTACTATCTATGAAAATCAAAATCAAGCACATTTTGATGATGCTGTTATGTATTTCAGTATCGTCGATGATGTTGGTTTCGTGCAGTGACGATGACGAGAGCGTGATGGGCCCGGTTGCTATCAACTCATGTCAGTACACCGCCACGGAGGTGACACCTATTTGGACTTTGGTTCCTAATGACAATTGCGAAGGCTACGTAGTAACGCTCTACAAGGGTACACGTGCCAACGTTGGTGAGAAGGTTGAGGAGAAGAAGCTCGACTATCGTACATGCAAGTGTACATTCAGCGGTCTGACACCCAATACACAGTATGTCATTTCTACCCAGGCCATTCCAAGCGCAAAGAGTGGCTTCAGCAGTGCGCAGATTTACTGGAAGGAATTTACCACCAGAGCCCAGTAATGGTGTGATTAAAACCTAAACATGTGTAAATAGAGCAGTATGAAAAATATTAACTTTAAACTCGGACTTGTGGCGATAGCTGTTACAGCATCTCCACTCGGCACATTTGCTACTACTGCCGGAAATCCAGCAGTTGTGAATTTATTACCCCCCCAGCAGGTGTTACCTGCACTGGTGTAGTGCTCGATAATACAGGCGAGTCAGTTATTGGTGCCAGCGTTAAAGTGCTTGGCACAAAGATGGGCACCGTCACCGACATTGACGGTAAATTTACCCTTGCTAATGTTGCCAAGGGTGCTACAATCGAAATTTCTTATATAGGATATACTCCACAGCAGGTGAAGTTCAACGGCACTCCGTTGACTATTACTCTTAAGGAAGATGCCAAGGCACTCGACGAAGTTGTGGTTATGGGTTATGGTGTTGCCCAGAAGCGCGCCAAGGTAACCAACTCTATCGCCAAGGTTAGTGAGAAGACCCTCACTGTAGGTGCTAACGCCAACCCTGCCCAGGCTCTTGCCGGTGCGGTATCTGGTGTTAAGGTTGACATCACCTCGGGTAGCCCAGCAGCTACTCCTTCTATCACCATTCGCGGTGGATCTAACTACGACGGTGGTTCGAACGAACCTCTTGTTATTGTTGACGGCGTAATCCGCAGTTCATTGTCTGACATCAACCCCAACGACATCGAGTCGATGGACGTGATGAAGGATGCCGGTGCTACTGCTCTTTATGGTGCACGTGCCGGTAATGGTGTTATCATCATTACCACAAAGCAGGGTAAGAGTGGCAAGGCTGATGTTACATTCAATGCCAAGGTGGGTTTGAACTATTACAACCTTGGCTACAATATGTGTTCAGACGAGGATTACCTCTATTATTATCGCCTTGCGCTCCAGAACTGTGAGTGGACATTGCCTGGCGGAAAGTATGCATCAACATATAACTCAAACCTCTATGGTACAAACAATCCCGGTGGTATTGGCCGTACAGAGTTGTCGCAGGGACAGTCGTATAACATTCTGTGCAAGACCGACGACAACGCTTACCTCCTGCAGAAGGGATGGAGCGAGATGCTCGACCCTGTAAGTGACAACTACATTCTCTATCGCAACATCGACCCGCTGGAAATGAACGGACGCAAGCCTTACGTTACTCAGGACTATAATGCCAGCATCTCGGGTGGCAACGACCGTGGCCGCTACTACGCCAGCCTTGGTCTGTATGATGCCGACGGTTTCGTCAAGGGCACATTCTACAAGCGCTACAACTTTGCGTTGACTGGCAGCTATAAGGTTACAAAGTGGTTGGAGGCGAACTCAGTGTTCAACTACACCCGTGCCAATTGGTTGAATGATGACCCTATGCTCGATACAGGTTACTTCATGAACCGTGGTATGGCTTTCAAGTTCGTACGCTATCGCGATGAAGACGGCAATGATTTGTATGGTACCGGTGGTCCGACAACCAACATAAACGTAAACAAGGGCAACTTCGACCGCGACTATCAGAGCGACAAGTTCTCTATGACACAGTCGCTTACCGCTACGCTTTTGCCCGGACTTACATTGAAGGGCACCATGAGCTGGTTCTACAACGAAGAGTACGATGAGTCATTCAACCATCAGTATATCAATAGTCAGGCAGGTGCTGTAAATCCTGACGGCAACAAGGGTGTAAACCGCAGCTACAATACAAGTGCTTCGTTCTCACGTATTTTCGACCAGACCTACAACGTTGTTGCTAACTTCAACCGTACGTTTGACGACAAGCACACTGTAAACGTAATGGCAGGTACCGAGTTCTACAAGCGTCGCTATCGTGGGTTCAGTGCTGGTGGATATGGTGCGCCTACCGGCTACTTCCCAGGTCTCGGTCTTACACAGAACGATGCTGACGTTCAGTCACGTACTATGAGTTCGTTCCATTATGAAGAGGCAATCATGTCATATTTCGGCCGTGCAGAGTATGACTATATGGACAAGTATCTCTTCGCAGCTACATTCCGTGCCGACGGTTACTCACGACTGGTCAACAACAAGTGGGGTACATTCCCCGGTGTATCAGCAGGTTGGGTATTCAGCAAGGAGAACTTCTGGAACAAGCTTGGCTTGGAGAACATCATCAACTATGCTAAGTTGCGTGCCTCTTACGGTTTGAACGCCACAATCAACAGCTCATATCTTGGCTACTATACCCTGCAGGGAGAATACAGCGCCTACAAGTATGACGGCGTATACGGCTACCGAATCAGCACACTGCCTAACCCGAACTTGAAGTGGGAGAAGACACGTACAGCTGAAGTTGGTCTTGACCTCGGTTTCCTCAACAACCGTTTCAATCTCGGCTTGACTTACTACAACCGTCTGACAATGGACAAGTATTCTGCTCTGTCATTGCCAAGAACAACAGGCTTCTCTACCGTTACATACAACAACGGACAGTATCGCAATGCTGGTATCGAGCTTGACTTGCAGGGCACTCTGCTGCGCACACGCGATTTCCAGTGGACATTGAATGCCAACATCACCTACAATAAGAACACCATCGTGAAGTTGCCAGAGAACGGTTTGGCAAACAACCGTCAGGGAGGTTATGAGGTTTACACAGGCAATGGCGACGAGACTCACTATGTAGGCGGTTATCAGGAAGGTCAGACTCCGGGCAGCTTCGTAGGTTACGGCGTGGTTAAGATGGCACGTTCGCAGGCTGATATCGATGCTCTTGGTAATTATATTGACACAGGTACATCTAATGGTGCTGCTGTATACGCCAATGAGGAAGGTCGTCAGCGTCTGTTGGCAATGGGCTACACCAACCTTGTACAGATTATGCCTGGTGACTTTATCTATGAGGACCGCAATGGTGACAACTGGGTAGAGTCAAAGGACCGCAAGGTGCTCGGTAACCTTACTCCGAAGTGGACAGGTGGTTTCAACACCACATTGACATGGAAGGGTCTGTCGCTCTATGCACGCTTCGATATGGGCTTCGACTTCCAGGTATACGACTCTAACATAGCCTTCTGGCTTGGTGAGGGTCAGGGCGCAATGTCATTCAACGACGCTGTACGCGACACATGGACACCAGACAACCCCGGTGCCAAGTATCCGCGCGTGGTATGGGCTTCGCAGTATGGTACCGACAACTACATCCGTACCAACTCGTTCTTCACACAGAGCGGTAGCTACTTAGCTTGCCGCGAGTTGCAGCTCTCTTACGCTCTGCCAAAGAGCATCTGCCAGAAGTTAGCTTGTCAGGGCATAACAGTGTCGGTAACTGGTCAGAACCTTGGCTACATCAAGTCATGTACAATTCCATTGCCTGACAACACCACTTATACAAACGGTAACACAGCTGGTTGGGGTGGTACATACAACGTGCCGCGTACACTGCTCTTCGGACTTAATGTCAAATTCTAAACAATGGTTATACACTATATTTAAATATTGATTAAGATATGAACAAATATATAAAGACTTTGGCAATTGGCCTTATGACGGGAGCAAGCGTGTTGACCACATCTTGTAATCTCGACTATAAGCCTATCGACAACTTCAGTGCCAGCTCGTTCTGGGGAAGCCAGACTGAGTTTGAAGGATTCATCACTGCCATTTCAAATCAGTTCCGCTCAGCCAACGCTTCAAACGTGCTGTTCTATGCAGGCGAGTTGCGTTCGGGAGTGTTTGAGATGGCTACAATCGACGGTTCTGGAATTCTTAACAGTGAGCCTTTACAGAACATTTATGATGCCGACCATCCGCAGTTCAGCACTTTCGGTGGCTACTACGGCTTCATAGCCAACATCAACGAGCTTATCTATCGCTGCAACAACACCAGTGTGCTCAGCGACAAGGTGAAGAACGGACTGCTCGGTATGGCTTACGGCTATCGTGCATTCTCATATTTCCAGATGTATCGTATGTATGGCGGCGTAGTATTGCGCACTGAGCCTGATGTAATCCTTGGCAACTATGAGGCAACCCTGCTCTATAAGGGCAGAAGTACTGCCGAAGAGACCTTGAATCAGATTAAGGAAGACATCAAGACTTCGTTGGACTACTTCGCTCAGACCGACTATGTGTACAGGAGCTCAAGCAAGGACTACTACTGGACAAAGGCTGCTACAGAGATGCTTGCCGGCGAGGTTTATCTTTGGTCGGGTAAGGTAGAGACTGGCGACCATCAGGCTAATGCTGCCGATGTGGCTACAGCTGCTACTTACTTCAACAACGTGATAAACAACTATGGCTTTGATCTGCAGAGCGACTACTACAGCGTGTGGACAACACCTCACAACAAGGAGTCGATATTCAGCGTATGCTATAGCAGCGAGAACGACGGCGCTTACTATAACGTACCTCCTTTCCAGTTGCTCTGGGCGAGAACCACAGGTACCTCATACCTCAACTATTGGACCAATATGGACCAGGAAGGCTGGGGACATGTTAAGGGTGTAGCCAACCGTTTCGGTCAGTGGTACAATAAGGAGACAGGCAAGTCGGCTAATATCGAGATTTGGGACAAGTGTAACTTCGGTCCTTGCCGCTACACTTACAAGAACTCTCTCTACTATCAGTTTGACGAGAACGACTCACGTATCAACATGTTCTATCCGCAGTGGAACCTCACTCAGGAGGAGCGCGACAACGGCATTAACTATCTTGATAACTTCGACCCGAAGGATGGCAAGCATAAGTTGGCTGGTACATTCGTTTGCAAGTTCCGTCCGTCAATACCAAGTGGTAGCACAACCTATGAGATGGTGGTTGACATGCCTATCTATCGTCTGGCTATGGCTTATCTGTATGCTGCTGAATGTGCCAACTATGCTGGCGACAACGCTGGTGTAGTGAAGTACATCAACAAGATACGTGAGCGTGCTTATGGCGACAAATGGGATGAGGACGTTTATGGCTACACTGCAGGCGACTTCAAGGCCAACGAGACCGCTCTGATGCGTGAGTGGGATAAGGAGTTCGTAGCTGAGGGTCAGCGCTGGTGGAACCTCCGTCGTCTGACAACCGTTAAGGGTGGCACACAGAAGGATCACTTCGTATTCCAGCCTGAGGGATGTCTTGGCTTTGGTCTTGACACTGCCAACAACCCATGGATGACTGACATCAACGGCAACCTTATAGAGACAAATGTTCCAGTGCTGAACGGAACAACACAGGATGAGCACCTGCTCCTCTGGCCTCTCGACAAGGGCTTGTTGGGTTCAGACGCGGAATTGGCTGACCAGCAGAATCCCGGCTACTAAGAAGCCTGCATAAAAGTAAAATAGGAATATAAATATGTGAAAGTTTGCAAGTCATCCGCTTGTCTTGAAAAAGCATGTCGCAAGCAAGCGCTGACTTGACTGTCAGAAACGGAAGCAGGCGAGAACCTTTGGTAGGCGTATCAAATGCTTCTGTTTTTATTTTCTTCTCTTTGAGAAATGGTTTATATGGTTGGGGGCTAAATCGTATTTAGTCCCTTTTTTTATGACTTCACTTGCGCTATATTATCTTTGCACACGCTATACATTACCCTTGCATATTCTATACATTACCCTTGATTTCTCCGTTCCAAGTCTTTGAACGTGCGTTCCGTGACACTGAACGGAACTTTATATTGTTATCAAGGCATTAGTGTTCCTATATTGACTGTACATATAATCAATATATAGCAAGTGTTCTTTGGCTTGTTAGCATTATTTTATTAACTTTGTCGCTATGAATTATAAAGTTCAGCGTTATTTGCATTGGCTGCGCCGTATCAAGTATTGCCGTGGTTTTGGCGTGCAGTCGCCCTCGGCTTATCGGTTTATCCGTTATGTCATCAACGAGCATTATCCTTATTATGCTTACGATGAGTTGCGGAAGGAGCTGCCACGTCTTGATTCGCTGACACGCAAGCGTATGGAACTTTATTTCCGTATATCCAACTTCCGTCAGGCTTCGTTGTGGTTGGACTTCTGTGAACGCAACGATGTGATTGCAACTTATGTAGGTCGAGGATGCCATGCCACACAGGTTCGTCGTATTACGGATTTGCGGCAGATTACAGCTGATGACAGGATAGAAGTGCTGCGTATCTGTCCTACAGCCGGAAGTGAGGCCGTGCTTGAAGCTGCATTGCAACAAGCAGACGACCACACCTTATTTATTATAGAGGACATAGGCTACAACGATACTGCTAAACGCATGTGGCAGACATTGCTGGAGAGCGACATTACAAGCGTAAGCTACGACCTGTATTATCTTGGCATTGCCTTCTTCGACCGCAATCGCTACAAGAACAACTATATTGTGAACTTTTAGAATCTACGAAATGAAATTTTATACTAAACTTGGAGATGACGGCTCAACGTCGCTTTATGGCGGTCGCCGAGTGATGAAGGACGATATCCGTATTGAGGTAAGTGGCGAGATTGACGAATTGAACGCCCATATCGGTTTGCTGTCTGCAATGGTTGAAGGCGATGTATCGGAAATACTCGATGAGATACAGGCCCGACTGTTTATAGTAGGAGCAAGTATGTCGTCTATGGCAGATGGTAGTTGGCGGGTAGGCAAGGAAGTGAAAGGCGAGAGCAGCTTGAGCGATCTTGAACTGGCACGATTGGAGCAGGAGATTGACCGTTTGCAAGCAGCCGTTCCCCAACTTGAAACCTTTGTTCTGCCCGGTGGAAGCGCCAAGGCAGCCCAGTCGCACGTGTGCCGAACCGTATGTCGAAGAGTGGAGCGCAGGCTGGTGGCATTAAGTCGTGACGTTGATGTAGATGCGTTGACAATGCGATTTGTCAACCGATTGTCCGACTATTTTTTCAGTTTGGCTTTATATTTAAACTTTATTGAAGGTTACGACGAAAAAAAACTCTATATTACTTGCAAATAATACAAAAATTACTATTTTTGCAGTTGAAACAAGGGGTATATGGCTATTACGTCAAAAGCCCAATGAAAAATGGCTTCGCTACAATAGATGAAAGCCTCTTTGAAAAACATTAAATTTTGAACCGTAAAAAACTTTAGACTATGTATTGGACACTTGAATTGGCTTCCAAACTGGAAGACGCACCCTGGCCCGCAACAAAGGACGAACTTATAGATTATGCAATGCGCTCTGGCGCTCCCCTCGAAGTACTTGAGAACCTTCAGGAGATAGAGGATGAGGGCGATGTATATGACAGTATCGAAGATTTGTGGCCAGATTATCCTACAAAGGAGGATTTCCTCTTCAACGAGGACGAATACTAATCGCTTAAAAAGCTACACAAGCAGCTTAAAGCGTTGAATATAAGCGGTATAGGAATAGCACGACAACATTCCTATACCGCTTTTTCCGTTCTTTTACCGCTAAATAAACTGCTCAAATAAGTATATTTTGAAGAATTAAATGATCAATAATCGGTACTTTCTGAATTCTTTCTTCGCTGATCATTTAATTCTGATAAACTTTTCTGCTATCTTCGCGTATATAGTGCATAAATCCAAAACGGTCACTAGGATTTCTCTGTGTCATACGGCAAAGAGAAATCCTTTAATTATTCCTATAATGCGTTTTCTGAATTTTACCGGAGCAATAATTTAAAAATCATTGTGAATATCTATTGATTTTAATTCGTCAATTAATAAATTGCGAGCATAATTCAAAGACTGGGTTAATTGCAAATCGTTGTATTCTCTTTCTATATATCCTTTAGGGAACGTGGTTTCTATTCTAATTTTCTTTATACCCTCATGCAATAATACTTCTAATTGGTTACCTGATAACTCACAATGCACACCAGAAATGTATTTTTGATATACTTTCTTATCCAATTTACAATCGAATCGCCTCGTGCCATTTTTTTTTGTAGATGCCTTTAATTCTATAACATTCCCTTTAAAAGTCTTAAACAGCACTTTTGCATCATAAGGCAATATGACTTCAAAGTCGGTCCATGGGACACAATGAATCATCCATACATTTTCTGAAACACAAACGTTATAACTCAAATAATAATTAATAGGTACAGTGTCGGTTATATCACCTATAAGAGTCATAGTAGTTTCAGCGCCTTTACCTCCTTGTAGTAAATATCTTCTGGCAATTTTTACCTGAGCGCTTATATCGGTTATACCTAATAATTGCGCAATAAGAACGGACAATATGATTTTGAAGTATTTCATAATGCAAAGTTAACGAATTCCAACGAATATTAGTGTATCTTCCTCCATAATTATGTAGCTATAATTTTGGCATAGCAAAATTTTCTATGTCAAATACAGCATACAATCTCCACCTCAAAGGGTATGTCAGCGGTGCCGCCTTCGACCGCAACACCATTAACTCCATGGTCGCCGTCAACGACAGTAAGCGTGTCAACGTCCTTAATGACTCGCTCAGCGGTTCACATCTCAATCGACGCAGGGGTTATGTAATAAGCAAATTTAACCCGCCAATTTTTCGTAAAGTTAGTCCACTAGTTTATTTTTCTTTGTTTTTATCCCAATATCGGTTATTAAGAAAATGACAAGATTTATTCTAATGACCAATTTGGGATAAATCAAATTTAGATAATTGTATATGGGAAGAATATCGCGAAACAATCTCTTAGACTATAGTGGAAATGGTGGAGAAGCACAAATATTTCATACATTAAAAAGTAACAGCATATTGTACTCATTTTCAGATAAAATGCATTATCTTTGCTTTCGGATTTTGTCACAAGTGACATTTTTGGGGAATATAAGTTGATCAATAATCGTGACAATCCATCATAACTCTTTGGAAATCAATTGTGCATTTCCTCTTCAACGAGGACGAATACTAATCGCTCAAAAAGCCAGGCTTCGCGCCAGCTTAAAGCACAAAAATATAAGCGGTATAGAGATTTCGTAAAGAAATTTCTATACCGCTTTTTTATGATTTCAATTGCTTTATAATCCACCGTTCTTCATGTCTCTTCTCACTTTCTCTCGCCATGTATTGGTCTTGCGTGAGTTGTTGTCGAACTCGCGCTTGCCGTGCTTGTAGTGCTTGTCGTACTTGTAGTCGCGGTCGTAGCGCTTCTTGTCGTACTTGTACGGCTTGCCGTAATAGTGCGGGTGAGGGTGGTTGGGACGATAGTTGTGCTTGGGATACTTGTTGTATATGTTGTATATGTAAGTGTTGTTGTTCCAGCCGATGGGGTGATAGAAGTAGTAGGCTTCCTTGAATCGCTTCCACTGTCGGGCGTTGAGCATGCGCTTGAGCTGCCTGTTGCGGTAGTGCCATCCGTAGGCGTCGATGTCGCGATAGCTGCGTATGCCGTCGAGATAGTTGAGATTGATGTTCATGAGACTGTTGCGCTGAACGTTGCTCAGTCCCAGCTCCACAATCATCTTGTCGGTGATGAAGCGTGCTTCTGCCTGAATATCTGTGAGTCGCTGTGCATTGGCTGATGTTATCATCACGAATGCGGCTACAATTGCCAATAATGTACGTTTCATAATCCAATTTGTTTTAAGGGTTATTACTGTTTTATTGTTTATGCTGCAAAGATAGTGCTTTCCCGATTGCGAAACAAGGGAAAAACCATAAAGCGCAGTATGGTTTCCCCTAAAGATACGGGGGGAATTTTTCAAAAGGACTCCTTTTGGCTTTTAAAAGGACTCGTTTTGGAGTGTAAAAGGACTCCTTTTGGGTTGCAAAAGGACTCGTTTTGTGGTGTAAAAGGACTCCTTTTTAAATGTTGAATGTTAAATGTTGAATGTTGAATTAAAAAAAACTTCATTTTTTGTGTCGCTTTTTCGCTGCAAGGTTGTCATTGTAGTATAAAGACCTGAATTGAAATGACAGACAACGACATGCAAAGGCTTTGGACAGAAGCCTCCGACATATCCAGCCGACTTACGGAAATGCGCAGCATCGACACACAAGCTGCCTACAGGAATGTGCGCCATAAGGTGCGCAGCAACCGTCTGCGCCGTGCTGCAGCCACTATGTTCAGCCGTGCAGCAGCCGTGCTTGTGCTGCCGCTCATCATGTCCACCGCCACCTTATATTATATGTACACCCACGACCGCAGCCACCCTTCGGCCACAGCAATGGTGGAAGTGACAGCCCCGGCAGGCACAACGGCACGCGTGATGTTGCCCGACAGCTCGGAAGTGTGGCTCAATTCGGATAGCCGCCTTACCTATCCGCAGACCTTCGACAGCCGCGAACGCACGGTCAACCTTAAGGGAGAGGCATTCTTCAGCGTCAGTTCCGACCGCCAGCATCCCTTCAACGTCTGCCTTGACGGCGGACTGCGGGTGATGGCACACGGCACACGCTTCAACGTATGTTCGTACGACGACAGCGACAACGTAGAGATGACGCTCGAGCGCGGAGCCATCGACGTGATGCACAACGGCAACACACTGGAGCGGCTCAAGCCCAATGAGCAGGTGGTGTACGACCGCCGCAACCATTCGTGGACACTCAGTCGCGTGGACATAGAGGAGTACGGATCGTGGAAGACTGGGCGTCTCGTGTTCCGTAATATGCCGCTCGGCAAAGTGTTTGAGCAGGTGGGACGCAGATACAACACCCAAATCGTATTGCACGACAGCAGCCTGATGCGCCGCAAGATACGCGCCACGTTCGCCAGCGAGAGCCTCGAACAGATACTCGCCGACATCCGCCTCGTGACACCGATACGATGGACCGCCACGACAACTTCCGGCGGACGCAACCGCATAGACATATACAGCAGCAAAGCTAAAAACTAAAACATAATATATAAACCTAAATCCAAAACTTACATTACTATGAGACAAGACAATCGGATGAATGTACATTCGCGTCAGAGGCTGTGGACACACCTGCCCGCGGCTCTGGCAGCATCGCTCATGCTTGGCCTTGCCACTCCGTGTGGAGCAATGGCTCAGAACACAAGTGCAAGAATCACCGTCAAGGGAGGTACTCTTGAACAGGCTATGAGCCAGATTGAGCACCAATGCAACATGACATTCCTGCTGTCTACCGACAACATCAACACCAAGCAGCACGTCAATTCCAGTCTGAAGGACGTGCCCTTGAAGGATGCGCTTGCCAAGATGCTCGCAGGTACGGGCATAAGCTATAGCTTCTCGGGCAATCAGATAGTGCTCGCACGCCACCAGCAGACTGCCGCACGACAGCAACAGCAGCCCAAGGGCAGCATCATCAAGGGTCGTGTGCTCGACTCTACGGGCGAACCCATTATCGGTGCGAGCGTGTTTGTGAAGGGTACTAAGACCGGAGCCGTTACCGACATCGACGGCAACTATCAGCTTACGGCATCGCCCAACGCCACACTCGTCGTTTCATACATAGGATTCAAGGACATGGAGGTGAAGGCAGCCGATGCCGCCAACATCACCTTGCGCGAAAACACCGAGTCGCTTGGCGAAGTCGTTGTTGTGGGCTACGGCACACAGAAGAAGGCAAACCTTACCGGAGCCGTAAGCAGTGTGAAGATGGACGACGTGCTTGGCAACCGTCCTTTGTCTACAGTCAACGAGGCATTGCAGGGCGCTGTGCCCGGATTGCAGGTCACTGGAACGTCGGGAGTGCCCGGTGAGGGCATGTCGTTCAACGTGCGTGGTGTCAACAGTATCAATTCCGGCAGTCCGCTCGTGCTCGTCGACAATGTCGAGATGGACATCAACATGCTCGACCCCAACGACATCGAGTCGGTTACGGTGCTCAAGGATGCTGCATCGTCGGCAATATACGGAGCGCGCGCCGCATTCGGCGTAATCCTCGTAACTACCAAGAAGGGCGAGGAATCGGCTTTCCACATCAATTACTCCAACAACTTCTCTTTCAGCCGCGCTGCCAACATCCCGCGCAAGGCCACTCCGCTGCAGACCGTACAGGCCTACAAGGACCAGGGCTGTGTTGACTATCGCACGGGCCAGGACGTAGACACATGGCTCCAACTGCTCAATGAATACAACGCCGACCCGTCGAAATATCCCGGCGGATACACCGAAGTGAACGGACTGCGCTACAACCTTGCTGAGACCGACCTGTATGCCGACATGATGGAGACGGGCTTCAAGCAGACCCACAACGTGTCGCTCAGCGGTGGCAACAAGAAGGTGAACTATCGCATAGGTCTTGGTGTAGTCGATCAGGACGGTATACTCTACAGCGACAAGGACTCGTTCCGCCGCTACAACATGTCGTCGTATGTCAAGGCCGACATGACTTCATGGCTCACAGCCGAGCTCGACGTGAAGTATGCACGCTCCAATTCGGCTATGCCTTACACCAATGCACCTTACGGAATATGGGGTGCTGCCGTGGCATTCCCCTCTTATTTCCCCACAGGCGATATGGACATCAACGGCGAAGTGCTGCCCGTCAACACTCCGCGCAACTTCATCGCACTGGCAGGACAGCGCGACCACATCAAGAACGACACCCGTATATTCGGCAAGATTACGCTTAAGCCTATCAAGCACCTGCAGGTAATAGGCGAGTACACGTTCAACTACAAGTCGAGCGAGAAGACTCTCTTCGACAAGAAGTTTGAATATGCACACGGCGACCAGTTCCGCAAGGAGCAGTCAGTATCCAATTCGAAGTTCACACACACTCAGGACAATACCGACTACAACGCCATCAACTTCTACGCCAACTACTCTCGCAGCATAGCCGACCACGACTTCACCGTCATGGCTGGCTTCAACCAGGAGAGCAACGACTATCGCTACAACACAGCTTACCGCACCGACATGATCAACGAGGAGTTGCCGTCGCTCTCGCAAGCCACAGGTGCATATTATGCCAACGACGACTACAGCCGCTACACGGTGCGCGGTCTGTTCTATCGTCTCACCTATGCCTACAAGGGCAAGTATCTCTTCGAGAACAACGGACGCTACGACGGATCCTCAAAGTTCCCCAAGAAGAACCGCTTCGGATTCTTCCCCTCGGTATCGGCAGGATGGCGCGTCAGCGAGGAGAACTTCATGGAGTGGAGCCGCAAGGTGGTTTCCAATCTAAAGCTGCGCATGTCGTGGGGTAACATCGGCAACCAGAACATCTCGGCTTACGCTTACATCCCGGGTATGGAATCTATTCGTGCCAATTGGGTGGTAGGCGACGAGAAGGTGACAACCCTCCAGAAGCCTAAGCTCGTGAGCAATACGTTCACATGGGAGAAGGTGTCTACACTCGACTTCGGCGTCGACCTCGGACTCTTCAACAACCGACTCAACATGGTATTCGACTGGTACAACCGCCAGACCAAGGGCATGCTTGCACCGGGTATGCAACTGCCGGGCGTGCTCGGAGCCGCTGCACCGCTGCAGAACACAGCCGACCTTGAGTCGAACGGATGGGAATTGTCGCTCAACTGGAACGACCGCATCGGAAAGGTCAACTATCGCCTGGGCATGAACCTCTACGACTCGCGCACCAAGATTACAAAGTACAACAACGAGACAGGACTCATCGGCAGCGGAACTTACCGCAAGGGAATGTATCTGGGCGAAATATGGGGCTACGTGACCGACCGCCTCTATCAGGCTTCCGACTTCGACGACAACGGCAAACTGAAGGAAGGTATGCCGCGCGTGGAGGGCTATACGCCTAACCCCGGCGACGTATTGTACAAGGATATGGATGGCAACGGCATCATCAACAACGGTACGCTGACCACATCCGACCCCGGTGACCGCACCATTATAGGCAACAGTACACGCCGCTATCAGTATGGCATCAACGGTGGAGTTGACTGGAACGGATTCTCTCTGTCGTTCATTCTGCAGGGAGTGGGCAAGCGCGACCTCTGGCTTATGAACGAGTTGACCTATCCTATATACGACCCGTGGTCGACACTCTATAGCAACCAGATCGACTACTGGACACCGGAGCGCACCGACGCATTCTATCCGCGTCTGTACAAGGAATCGGCAGGCAACACAAAGGCCAATACTCTCACACAGACACGCTATCTGCTCAACGGTGCTTACCTTACAATCAAGAACATAACACTGACGTATGCCCTGCCACGCACATGGCTTAAGCACATCGGACTGAGCCGTGCTGCCGTGTTCGTAAGCGGTGAGAACCTCTGCACATTCGACCATCTGCCCAAGGGTGTGGATGCCGAGCGTGTCGTTACAAGCGATTATGGCTCACGCGGATTCACCTATCCGTATATGCGCCAGTTCTCGTTCGGTGTGAACGTAACCCTCTAACTCTACTAAAAACCTAAAAAAACTATGAAGAAGAGATTTCTAATATATATTGCGGCTGCTGCGATGCTCACGTCGTGTCTCAACAACGACTTCATGAACGTCTACCCTAAGAACCAGCAGACCGAAGAATCAGTCTTCACGACGTACGACAATTTCAAGACATACTCGTGGGGTCTGTACAACGTGTTCTTTGGATATTCGTATGGCACAGGTCAGACCGATGCCGTATTCCAGGGCGACTACGAGTCGGACAATATGCTCAAAGGCCCCTCGGGCAACGAAAACAAGTGGGCTTACGGCAAGGTGAAGGCCGAGTCGCAATCGTCTGACTGGGACTACAGCTACATCCGTACTGTCAATCTGATGCTCGATGGCATTGCCGGATCGCAGATGAATGAAGCCGACAAGAACCACTGGCGCAGCGTGGGACTGTTCTTCCGCTCGTACAAGTATTTCCTGATGATGTCGAAGTTCGGCGACATTCCATGGGTAGACCATGTACTTCCCGACAACGACCCTGCCCTGTACGGCGCACGCACACCGCGCAACGAGGTGGCAGAAAACATCTTGAACGACCTGAAGTGGGCTGAGGCCAACATCAAGCCTGCCGGCGATGGCGACAATACCGTCAACCGTGCCGTCGTGCAGGCACTCATCTCGCGCTTCTGTCTGTTTGAAGGCACATGGCGCAAGTATCACAATATGGCTGATGCCGAGAAGTATCTGCAGGAATGTGTACGTGTAGCGCCCGAACTTCTGGCTGCCTATCCTACCATAATGGAACGTTACGACGAGGTGTTCAACTCTGAAAACCTTGCCAAGCAGCCTGGTATCATACTCTACAAGCACTACGCCACCAGCCAGCTCTGCCACGGACTGACACGTATGGTGCGTACGGCTGAGTCGAACATCGAGGCCACACGCGACGCTGTAGACAGCTATCTGTGTGCCGACGGTCGTCCTTACACAGGCAACGGACACGACGTTTACGAGCAGTTCCGCTCGCGCGACTACCGTCTTTATCTCACCGTCTGTCCGCCGTACAAGGTGAATGTAGCATCCAACAAGACTACTTGGAGCCATACCGGCAATGCACAGGACCGCGAGTACATCGACCTTATGGCCGGCATTTCGGGCGAAACCTATCACCGTCTGCCTACAAGCAACTTCAAGGGATTCGTATGCAGCCTGCAGCCGCACTTCCGCACAAACAACAAGGGACAGGCTTGGAACGCTTCGCAAATGGGATTCTGGGTGTGGAAATACTACAACACCCACACCGATGCAAGCAATGCCAACGGTGTATGTACCACCGATGCTCCGCTCTTCCGCATCGAGGAGGTCATGCTCGACTATGCTGAGGCTATGTTCGAACTCGGTCGCTTCGACCAGAGCGTTGCCGATCAGACCATCAACAAGCTGCGCAAGCGTGCACATGTTGCCGACATGCGTGTGGCTGACATTACAGCCGACTTCGATCCGAAGCGCGATGCCGATGTCGACCCGGTACTTTGGGAGATACGTCGTGAACGTCGTGTAGAGTTCATGGGCGAAGGCCGCCGTCTCGACGACTTGCGTCGCTGGCACAAAGGCAACTACGTAGACCGTCAGCCCACTGGTGTTTGGGTGAGCAACGCATCTGCCGACAAGGTGAAGGTAACTGGCGGAGCCAACAGCAATGAGGGTTATGTCTACTACTACGGTCAGCCTACAGGATGGAAGGACTACTACTACCTCTATCCGCTGCCTCTTGAGGAGTTGGCACTCAACAAGAATCTTGAGCAAAACCCGGAGTGGAGCAAATCAAATAAATAATGATGAACAGCAAGACATTATTCTATATGGCATGTGTCACGGCAGCTTCAATGCAGGCTGCTGCGGCACATGCCAAAGTTGCAAATAAGAAGCACATGAACGTGCTTTTCGTTATGGCCGACGACTTGCGTCCCGAAATGGGATGCTATGGCGTTAAGGATATCCATACTCCTAACTTCGACCGCTTCGCCAAGGGCGCTGTTCTCTTCGACAACGCCTTCTGCAATGCACCGGTAAGCGGTGCTTCGCGCGCAAGTGTGCTCACCGGAATGTATCCCAATTATCCTACACGCTTCATCGACTATACATGCAAGGCGAGCGTTGATGCTCCTGACGCCATACCTATTTCCGGTTGGCTCACCTCGCATGGCTACCACACCGTGTCGAACGGCAAGATAATGCACCACATCGAAGACCATGCCGACTCTTGGAGCGAGTCTCCTTGGCGCTGGCATCCCGATGGTTACGATGTATATTGGGCAGAGTACAACCGTTGGGAACTATGGCTGAACAGCGAATCGGGCAAACACATCAATCCGCGTACAATGCGCGGACCTTTCTGCGAGTCTGCCGACGTGCCCGACAGTGCTTACGACGACGGCCATGTGCTTGCAAAGACACTGACAGACTTGCGCCGTCTGCGTGATATGGGCAAACCTTTCTTCCTGGCTTGCGGTTTCTGGAAGCCTCACTTGCCCTTCTGCGCACCAAAGAAGTATTGGGAGATGTATCCCGCTGTGCCCATGGCTGCCAATCAGTATCGCCCGACGGGACTGCCACCGGAGGTGCAGAACTCAGGCGAGATTAACGCTTATGCCAGCGTAAGCGCCCCCGACGACCAGGAATTCTTGCGCCTTGTCAAGACAGGATATTACGCCTGTGTGAGCTATGTTGACGCTTTGTTCGGCCAGCTTATGGACGAGCTCGACCGATTGGGAATGGCTGACAATACCATTGTCATCGTATTTGGCGACCACGGATGGAACCTTGGCGAGCACGGATTTGTGGGTAAGCACAATCTTATGACTACTGCCACACGCGTTCCGCTTATGGTGCGAGTGCCGGGAATGGCTAAGGGCGTGAGCAAGTCGATGGTTGAGTTGGTTGATATTTATCCTACTATATGCGATCTTTGCGGCATTGACGCTCCCAAACAGCAGCTCGACGGCAAGAGTCTCACCCCGATTCTGCGCAATCCGTCGCGCAGCGTGAAGCGTGAAGTGTACGTTCAGTGGCAGGGAGGCGACAATCTGCAGGACCAACGATACAACTATGCCGAGTGGCAGAAGTCCGGAAACACTATGCTTTTCGACCATAATGCCGACCGCGACGAGAACGCTAATGTGTCGGGCAATGCCGATTATACACCTACGGTGAATAGGATGAGTAAGGATATGAAGAAGATTAAGAAGTTTGCTTTCCGCAAAAAGTGGGACAAATAAGCAATAGTGTTCTTATATATATAACTGAACCTTCGCTTGCGAAAGTAGTTAAGAAGTTAAGGGGTTTTTCGCGAAGCTCAAGGAAACTTTCGCGCCCTACGGTCGCTAAGGATTTAAGCCATTAGTTTTTTTGCTTGATATAGCATTATAAGCATTTGGCTTGACTTCTTAACTTCTTTAACTACTGAATTCTCTGAACTTGTGGAAGTTCAATATATAATAAATGTGTATTGCTGTTTTTATTGTGCAATACTTGCAAGCGTAATAATCAGCGGTGCGAAATCTTTCATTTCGTGTTCAATTATTTCCATCGCCTTCTTGCGGAAACGCTCCACCGACCTTTCCGATACGCCCAGATGCTGAGCAATTTCAGCAGTCTTGGCATGTTTCATATGGCTCATTACGAAAGCCACGCGCCACTCTTCGCGCATATTGGCAAGCGTTTGTTCGAGCCGTTGTTCCAGTTCGCTAACGCCGAGCAGGTCATCGGGCCGCACTTCAATGTTGATATTGGCTGCGGCATACGAATTGTAGCGGTTGCGAACAGCTTGGCGTTTGATGTAGTTGAGGCATCGGTTGCGCGTGCCTGTAAGCAGCCAGCCCTTCAGCGAAGTCTCGATTATGATGTCGTTGCGGTTTTCCCATAGAGCTACAAACACCTCCTGCGCAATGTCTTCGGCTGCGCCCGGCGGCACCATACGGCGTGCGTACAAGCACAAAGGCGCATAGAGGTCATCGAAGATGTACTTGAATGCATCCTCGTCGTCGTATTCCGCTACGCGTTGCATCATACTGTCGTATGTTGATTGTTTGTCGTTCATATTAGTTATTCGCTTTTAGTATGCCAAGCACGGATTGAATGCTTCGATGATATGTTCCAGTTGGGCGTTTTCTTTATTGTTGCCAATTATGCTGATAATGTCGAAACGCACCTCGTCGACAATGCCTTTAGTCTTGATATAATTGTTGGCTGCATAGCCGATGTTGCGTATTTTCTTTATGTCTACGGCATCGTCGGGTTTTGTCACTACGTCGCTTGTGCGGGTTTTCACCTCAACAAACACTACCGTTGTGCCATCGCCAGTGCGTGCAATGATGTCGATGTCGCGGTGTCCGATGCGCCAGTCACGTTCAATAATGTCGTAGCCAATGCTCTGCAGATAGTCGGCAGCATACTGTTCGCCCCATTTTCCGAGTTCGTTGTGACGTGCCATTACTTGTAATGTATTAGGTATTTATGTTGCAAAGGTAGTATAAAAATGCCTATTTGGGATATTCTCTGACCGATTTATATTTCTTTTATAGTAAATATATTGCCTTTTTTGTCAGAAATATTTATATTTGCAACAAACGAATGATATACACTTAAAACAATTAGGGAGGATATTGGTATGAAAAAATCTATAGTCTTGGCCATTAGTGCGGTGCTTATGGTGAGCAGTTGTACCACGGGGGCCGGGGCGGGAGCTTATGCCGGAGGCTCGCTTGGCTCCATATTGGGTTCGGCTATTGGCGGTATAGCAGGCGGTCCGAGGGGTAGCGACATCGGCACTATTATCGGAATGGCAGGCGGTGCTGTTGTAGGCAGTGCTATAGGCGATGCTTCTGAGCGTCAGCAGCGTCAGGAGCAGCATGAGATTCTGTCGCGTCGCAATGAGCGCATACAACAACAGAAGCATCAGCAAGCCTCGCCGCGAGTGTATGGTGACGATACTTACGCTTATGGCAACAACAATCGCGCTTACGGCAACGACAGTTATGCTTACGGCAACGCTAACGATAACTTCAATCCGAATGATATGGTTGACCATTCCAATTCGGGCGATGACCGCATAGACTTCGGTGTAACACCGCAAACCAATCAAAATAGTGTACGGAATAATGTGGCTGAGGGTCAGCCTTCAATCGAATCGAGTCGTGTTGAGGCTATTGCGTCGGCTGCAACTGGCGGTAGACTGACGATAAAGAACGTTCGCTTCACCGATACTGATGGCGATGGAAGGCTTAATGGGGGTGAGATAGGACGCGTGGTGTTCGAGATTTACAACAATACGAAGTCGCCTATCTACAACTTTCAGCCCTCGGTCCTTGAGGCTGATGCCAACAAGCGCATTTATATCTCGCCGAGTGTTCGTGTAGAGAGTATCATGCCGGGTCAAGGTCTGCGCTATACTGCTACGGTCAAGGCCGACCGTCGTATCAAGGACGGACAAATACGTCTTATGGTGTCAGCTCAAAAAGATGGTCGTCCGATTTCGTATATCACGGTTGTGAAGGTTGATACTCAGCGCTAATTAATTCTTTTTCACCACGAATCACACGAATCTCACGAATCTTTATTTTTCCTTATTCGTGCGATTAGTGCTATTCGTGGTGAATTTTATTTCCTTCTGACAGATTTTCTTTTGCCTTTCGCCTTGCTTTTATTGCGAACGTTGGAACGCTTTTGGGGCTGAACGGTCTTGTGGTTAGAATCTTTTTTCTCTTTGATAGTCTTGCCGTTGGCTTCCGTTTTCTCTTGTTTTTTATTGCCTTCAATCTCCTTTTGTTTTTTATTGGCTTTGTTGTCACCCTTCAATTGATGGGTTTTCTTGCCATAAGTGGGGAAGTGGAGGATGCCACTGGCAGGCAGAGTGTATTCAGTAATTTCAAAATCAATTTCTGGGATACTCTCCGGTTCGGGCTTGAATGGCACAACGGTTTTCTTTACGGGTTCGACCCTTACTACAGCTACGCCCTGGTTGATAATGCCCAACTCTTCGGCGGCAGCGTGCGAGAGGTCGATTATGCGTCCACGTGAGTGTGGACCGCGGTCAGTAACGCGCACGATGACTTCACGCCCGTTACGTTCGTTGGTCACCTTGAGCAAAGTACCGAACGGGTGTGTGCGATGTGCGCATGTCAGACTGTCGTGATGCAGTCGTTCACCGCTACTTGTGCGTGCTCCGGTGGCTCGTTTTGAGTAGAACGATGCCTTGCCGTGCTGAATTTGCGAACTGGCTGTGGCAACAACTATTGCCACAGCCAGTGTCAGAAAAGTTCTTTTTAATATCTTAGAGTTACCTATCATCAAGTGATTATACTATGCCCTGAGCCATCATAGCGTTGGCCACCTTCATGAAGCCAGCGATGTTAGCGCCCTTAACATAGTCGATGTAGCCGTTAGGCTGCTTGCCGTACTTGACGCACTGCTCGTGTATTGAGTGCATGATGTAGTGCAGCTTCTCGTCAACTTCCTTCTCGCTCCAGCTCAGACGCATAGAGTTCTGAGTCATCTCAAGACCAGAAGTAGCCACACCACCAGCGTTGACAGCTTTGCCAGGGGCAAAGAGCTGGCCGGCAGCAACAAACTTCTCGACAGCTTCAGCTGTACAGCCCATGTTCGAAACCTCGGCTACGCACTCAGGATTGTGTGCGAGGATGGTCTCGGCATCGTTGCCGTTAAGCTCGTTTTGTGTAGCACATGTCAAGTATATGTCGGCCTTAACTTCCCAAGGCTTCTTGCCTGCTACGAACTTAGATCCTGGGAACTCGTCCTCGTACGGCTGGCAAACGTCATTGCCAGAAGAACGGAGTTCGAGCATATAGTCAATCTTGTCGCCCTCGATGCCTGCCTCGTCAAGGATGTAGCCGTCGGGACCAGACAATGTGATAACCTTAGCGCCAAGCTCAGTAGCCTTCTTTGCAGCACCCCATGCCACGTTGCCGAAACCAGAAATAGCAACGGTCTTGCCCTTAAGGCTGAGGCCGCGAGTAGCCATCATCTGATTGACGAAGTAGAGAGCGCCGAAACCTGTAGCTTCAGGACGGATGCGCGAACCGCCGAACTCCAGACCCTTGCCTGTGAGCACGCCCTGATACTGGTGGGTGAGCTTCTTGTACATGCCGAACAGATAGCCTATCTCTCTGCCGCCTACGCCGATGTCGCCTGCGGGAACGTCCTCGTCAGGACCGATATGGCGATAAAGCTCAGTCATGAATGCCTGGCAGAAACGCATAACTTCAGCGTCAGAACGTCCGCGGATAGAGAAGTCAGAGCCGCCTTTGCCACCGCCCATAGGCAGAGTGGTGAGTGCATTTTTGAATGTCTGCTCAAATCCGAGGAACTTCAGGATAGAGAGGTTCACTGAAGGATGGAAACGCAAGCCGCCTTTGTACGGGCCGATGGCACCGTTGAACTGTACGCGGTAGCCGATATTTACGTGTACCTCACCATTGTCGTCTGTCCAAGGCACGCGGAAGGTGATGATGCGCTCTGGCTCTACGAGTCGTTCGATGAGCTTTGCTTTCTCAAACTCAGGATGACTGTTGTATACGTCCTCTACTGAGATTAACACTTCGCGCACTGCCTGCAAGTATTCGGCTTCGCCTGGGTGCTTCGCCTCGAGATCATGCATTATTTTTTCAACATTCATAGCGATAAGGTTTTAAGTTGTTTAATAGTTTTATTGTAGTATATTACGTTACTTACGTTGTGTCACTTTGACATCGCAAATATAGCTTTTTTACTTTTACCTACCAAATAAAATTTTGAGTTTTTGGTGTTTTTAATTTACTTTTAGATAGCCGTTAAGGATGTGTGCGATAACAAACAATATGCTATTGGCGGGCAGATATTACACATTATATATATAGGCATATCACGTATACATATATACTTATGCCGTGTTGTATACATAAGCTTAGCATGTTATATAATATGGTCGTATCACATTGTTTTGCCTATTGATTTTATTGATTTTTTTAATTAAATACGAGTTGCTTTCTATAGTTTTTGCGTAACTTTGCAAAAACGTAATGAGTAAACCGAAAAACTTTAAAAACTACCTTGTTACTATGAACATAAAACGAATGATTTTGCACGCTGTGCTCCCTGCATTGTTGCTCGGAGTGTTTGCCCTAAATGCTTCGCAGGCATCGGCAGCGAGCAAGAAGCAGAAGACGCAGCCCATACGTGTGGCTTGCGTAGGCAACAGTATCACCTACGGCACCGGCATCAAGGACCGTGCCCGCGACTCCTATCCCTCGCAACTGCAGCGTATGCTGGGCGAGCGGTATGTAGTGGGCAACTTCGGCAAGCCCGGAGCCACGCTGCTCTATCACGGACACCGCCCCTATGTGGTGCAGAAGGAGTTTAAGGAGGCACTTGCCTTCAAGGGCGACATAGCCGTGATACACCTCGGCATTAACGATACCGACCCGCGCAACTGGCCCAACCATCGCGACGAATTTGTCAAGGACTACCTCTCTATAATGGACTCATTGCGTGCTGCCAATCCAAAGGTTCGCTTCATATTGGCTCGTATGACTCCGATAGCCGACCGTCATCCGCGCTTTATTTCCGGAACCAAGCTGTGGCACGGCGAGATTCAATCCGCCATTGAGACCGTGGCACGTCTTAGCGGAGCTGAACTCATCGACTTCCACGAGCCTTTGTATCCTTATCCCAACCTTCTTCCTGACGCCATCCATCCCAATCCCGAGGGAGCCGGCATACTTGCCAAGACCGTGTACAGCGGCATTACGGGCAACTACGGCGGCCTGCAGATGTCGCAGCTGTACACCGACTACATGGTGCTGCAGCGCAACGTGCCCCTCGACATACACGGCACAGCCAACGCCGGCGAGAAGGTGACGGTAAGCATCGACCGTCAGACCGCTACTGCCACAGCCGACAACCGTGGTAAGTGGTGCGCCATGCTGAAGCCGATGCAGGCTGCCGACGACCTGACGCTCACCGTTAAGGCTGGCCGACAGACCAATGTCTACAGCCATGTGGCAGTAGGCGAGGTGTGGCTGTGCTCTGGTCAGTCGAACATGGCGTTCATGCTGTGCCAGGCCGAGAGCTACAAGCGCGACATCGACAGAGCCAACGACCCTCAGCTCCGCCTCTACGACATGAAGGGACGTTGGGAAACTTACGATGTGGCGTGGCCTGCCTCGTGTCTCGACTCGCTCAATCACTTGCAGTACTTCCGCCCCACGACATGGCAACCCACTACGCCCGACAATGCCAAGTGGTTCTCTGCCATAGGCTATTATTACGGACGCATGCTGCGCGATTCGCTCCGTGTGCCCGTAGGATTGATTTGCAACGCCATAGGCGGATCGCCCACCGAGTCGTGGGTCGATCGCAACACGCTCGAGACACGCTTCCCTGCCATACTGCGCAACTGGCTTCACAACGACTTCATTCAGGATTGGGTGCGCGGACGTGCCGCCAAGAACCTTACCAACGACAACACCCGTCTGGGACGTCATCCCTACGAGCCGTGCTATCTCTACGAGAGCGGCATACTGCCGTTGCAGAAATACCATATAAAGGGAGTGGTGTGGTATCAGGGCGAGTCGAACGCACACAACAAGGACGCCCATTCTGAGCTGTTCAAATTGCTCGTAGACAGCTGGCGCACCAATTGGAGCAACGCCCGAATGCCCTTCTACTTCGTGCAGTTGTCGAGTCTCAACCGTCCGTCGTGGCCGTGGTTCCGCTACAGCCAGCTTGAGTTGATGAAGCACATCGACAATACCGGCATGGCAGTATGCACCGACTGCGGTGACTCGCTCGACGTTCATCCCAAGCGCAAGCTGCCCGTAGGCGAGCGTCTGGCACGTTGGGCACTCTGCAAGACTTACGGCAAGACCATCACCCCGTCGGGTCCCGTATATAAAGCAGTGGTGCGTGAGGCTGATGCGCTCGTCGTAAGTTTCTACTATGCCGATGGTCTCACCACATCCGACGGCAAGTCGCCGTCTACCTTCGAGATAGCCGAAGTGGAGGGAATGTATTATCCAGCCACAGCCGTCGTATCGGGAAGCACCGTTCGATTGACCTCGCCCGAGGTGAAGCATCCGCGCTTTGTGCGCTACGGATGGCAACCTTTCACACGCGCCAATCTTGTCAATGGCGATGCTCTGCCAGCGTCTACGTTCAGAGGCGAAGTACAATAACACACCCTCATTCAGAAGTTAAAGGAGTTTTTCGCAAAGCTCAAGGAAGTTTCACTACCTTCGGTCGTTAGAAATTCTTGCTAAGGCAAGCGGCAAAGCCGAGCGATAGCCATTACTCTTCTTGCTGAATATTCAGCTGTAAGGTATACGGTTTTTAAATTCTATAACTTCCGAACTTGCGAAAGTTCAATTATTTTTAGTTTGTTCTACACTTCCTTATAGTACAAAGCTGCTGTTTCTCTAAGTTTTATTTCAGTTAAAGATTCACAATTTCGGTCGGCTAAAACCATAAGATTATAACAAAATCGATATCTTTGTATCGATAAATGATATATCGATTGGTCAAACATCATAAAGCCCCTCGTTGGGAGGAAATCATATATATGAATATACATCAAATAACTTTCAGCCCTACTGGCGGAACTCGTCGTGTGAGCGAATCAATATGCAAGGCTTTCGATGTAGAGAGCTATATTACAGAACTTTGTACAAAGCAGGAGAATTTGAAATATCCAGACATTAATGTTGATGACTTGGTAGTGATTTCCATGCCCGTATATGCTGGTCGTGTGCCTGCCCTTGCTGTTGAAAGACTGAAAGGCGTTAAGGCGAATGGAGCGAAGTGTGTTATTGTTGCAGTATATGGCAATAGGGCATACGAGGATGCCTTGATTGAAATGCAGGATGTGGCAACAGAAATTGGCTTTCAGGTGATAGCTGCTGTAGCAGCCATTTCCGAGCATAGTATTTGCAGAATGTATGGTGCTGGCAGACCTGACGATGGGGATGCAAAGGTTTTGGCGTCGTTCGGTTTGGATATAATTAACAAGCTAAACGATACACGGTCTTTCGAACCTCTCGCTTTGCCAGGAAACAGACCATACAAACAAGGTTGCTCTGGCCCTTATCCTACAGCTAATGAAGGGTGTGCTGAATGTGGAGTTTGCGCGAGCGAATGTCCTACGGGAGCTGTTTCTCCTGACAATCTCAAAGCTGTCAATCAGGAACTATGCATCGGCTGTATGCGATGTGTTTCTGTTTGTCCTACTCAAGCAAGAGGCATAGGTGAACGCTTGAACTTCCTTAACGCACACCTCAAGCCACTATGTAGCGAGAGGAAAGAAAATGAGCTATTCATATAGCTGTTGTACTTTTGCTTCGTAATTACATAAGTAAATACATCTTTTTTATAAATAAAGATATGATGACAGATATGACAACAACAATAGTCGTAGGACTTCTGATACCGCTATTAGGTACGATGCTTGGTTCTGCTTTCGTTTTCTTGATGAAAGGCGAGATGTCGGCACGCTTGCAGAAGTCTTTGTTAGGTTTTGCCTCAGGCGTAATGGTGGCAGCGTCCGTATGGTCGTTGCTCATTCCTGCCATGGAGATGAAGGCCGAAAGTGGAGTGTGGTCGGTAGTGCCGGCAGCTGTAGGCTTCTTGATGGGTATAGGCTTCCTGCTGCTTATAGACGAACTGACTCCTCATCTCCATATAGGTACAGACAAGCCCGAAGGCATAAAGTCGCACTTGTCGAAGACAGCCATGCTTGCCCTTGCCGTCACCATACACAATCTGCCCGAAGGCATGGCGGTAGGAGTGGTGTTTGCCGGAGCAGAAAATACAGCAGCCCACATCTCTTTAGCTGGAGCCATATCTGTATCTTTAGGCATAGCTATTCAGAACATTCCCGAAGGAGCCATAATCTCTATGCCCATGCGGGCTGCAGGCAACAGCCGTTGGAAATCCTTCATGTTAGGGTCGCTAAGTGGAGTCGTAGAGCCTATCGGAGCTGTAGCCGTCCTGCTGCTTGCCACATTTATTATGCCCGCACTTCCCTATATGCTTGCCTTCGCAGCAGGAGCCATGTTTTACGTGGTAGTGGAAGAACTCATCCCCGAAGCCTCCAGCGGACAGCACAGCAACCTAAGTACAGTAGGCTTCGCCTTAGGTTTCGTTCTGATGATGGTGCTCGACGTGGTGATGGGATGAAATCAGCTATTTGGATTTAAGGTGATGTGGCACAGATGATAGCCGTAGTGTTCACAATCCTCGTCCATGTGTGGAGAAGAAACCTGATGTGGTCGATAGTGGTAGGTACGGTCTGCTATATGGCACTCATCAGAGTGCCAGGCTTATTAGCAAACACAACATAAAACAATGTTTTTAGTTAAAAAATTGCAATATCTGACAGCTAAAACTGTAAGATTATAACAAAATCGATATCTTTGTGTCGAATATGAAATATCGACTATTCGTACATCACAAAGCCCTTCGTTTATAGTAGGTTGTCTAAGCACCCCTTATTCAGACAACTTATTATAAACGAATTATATATTTAATGGGCTTAATAATTTTATATTTTTTAGGTGCTCTGTCACTTTCCTTTTTATGTTCCGTCCTTGAGGCGGTACTCCTTTCAACCCCTATGTCATATATCTCGATGAGGGAGAGTCAAGGCAACAGGACTGCCTCTTTGATGAAACAGTATAAGAACAACGTAGACCGTCCTGTAGGCGCAATCCTTTCGCTCAATACCATTGCTCACACTATCGGTTCGGCAGGCGTGGGTGCGGAGTCGATGAAGCTGTTTGGCGAAGAATATTTTGGAGTGATTTCTGCAATATTGACGCTTCTGATACTTGTGCTTTCCGAAATCATCCCAAAGACAATCGGCGCTTCTTACTGGCGTTCGCTTGCCATGCCGTCCGCCAGGATTATCCGTGTGCTTATCTTCGTCACCTATCCGCTGGTATTGCTCTCCGAGCTCATCACCAGAGTGTTCACGCCGAAGAACCACCAGGCATCGGTAAGTCGCGAGGAGGTGTCGGCCATGGTTGATGTGGGTACGACCGAGGGCGTCTTCCGCGAGTCAGAAAGCAAGATTATCAAAAGCTGCATACGTCTGGCTGGAGTCAAGGCGCGCGAGGTGATGACGCCATCTATAGTGGTAGAGTCAGCCAATGTGAACCTTACCATAAAGGAGTTCTACGAACAGCAGACCTGGAATTTCTCGCGCATACCGGTATACGACAAGAGCAAGGAATACATCATAGGCTATGTGCTGAAGGACGTGGTGCTGAAGCAATTGTCGGATGACAAGTTCGCTACAAAGCTGTCCGACATTATGCGCCCGATTCTTTCGTTCAACGAGGACGACTCGGTATATCAGATATGGGAGAAGATGCTGGAGAAGCGCGAGCATATCTCTATAATCGTTGACGAATATGGCTGCCTGCGTGGCGTAGTCTCGATGGAAGACGTTATAGAAACCATGACTGGTGTGGAGATAGTAGACGAAGACGATGTGGCTGTAGACATGCAGGCTTTTGCCAAGGAAAAGTCGCGTAGGATGTTGAAGAAGTAAAAAGAATAAAGAGATAGTAGCGTATAATGTATATCTATACTTTTCGACTACAAAATTTCTAATCTTCTTTTAATAAACGAACAATAATCTATGATGGCAGGCTGTATTTGTTCTGCGTTTTTTTATCTTTGTACCGTCTTCTATGAAAAACATACATATAAACAGAAAAATGGAAAAAGAAACAAAGGCAATTCATACCCCTTTTCAGAAGCGCGACGCTTATGGCGCATTATCGTTCCCGGTCTACAACACGGTAGCCTACGAGTTCGATTCGGCTCAGGTCATGACTGAGGCATTCGCAGGCCGTGTGCCCGAACCCGACTACTAGCGCGTAATGAACCCGACCGTGACCTACTTCGAGAACCGTGTAAAGGCTCTCTCCGATGCCGACAACGTGTTTGCCCTGACCACGGGCATGGCTGCCATATTCCACACTCTGCTCGTGTTTGCTGAGGCTGGAAAGACCATTGTCATGTCCAACCACCTTTTCGGCAACACCTTCTCGCTCATAACAACTACTTTGGCGCGATTGGGCGAAAAGGCACAGATAGCCGATTTCTCCGACCTCGCACGACTCCTCCTGCAGGTTCCGCAGGTGAAGCGAGTCAACTATCCCGGACTCCAACTCCAGAAACCTTTCGGTGCCATGCTCACCATCGACCTCGAACCGAGCAGAAGTGCTACGACTTCCTCAACAGCCTGCGCCTAATCCCCAGAGCTACAAATCTGTTTGACAGCAAGTCGTTGGCAATACATCCTTACTCCACGATTTTTGTCAACTTCACTCCTGAGGAAAAGAAGAAGATGGATGTGTCTGACACAACTATACGTCTCTCTATGGGTCTGGAAGATGTCAACGACCTCTATGAGGATATCGTACAGGAGCTTGGACAATAAATTTATATTCGTAATCTATTATTATTGAAAAACATTTATGAAATACGATTTTGACAAGATAATCGACCGCTCCTGGTCGGGCGACCTTAAGCACGAGGTGCTCAAGGCACGTTATGGACGCGACGACCTGATTGCGTTATGGGTGGCAGACATGGATTTTGAAACACCCTCATTAGTCCTTGATGCCGTAAAGAACCGTCTGCAGCATCCCTTTGTTAACAAGGCACGACTGGCGCTCAACGATGGCGAAATATTCGATACCGCACTCAATCCTTACGCCACGCCTCTACACCAGAAGAAATGCGTGTCAAGAGGCTTCATGCGGCTTAACGTGGGCACCCCACGCTCTGTTCTCTGCCAGGCCTTGAGCAGTTGGCAGAAGCGCTGGCTTAATTCGGGGGACGGTAATGTTGAGTTGACGGATCATGAACATCGAACGGCTTGCCGAGAGAGTGAAGAACGAAATACGCATGGCTGCAAGATGCTGCGCGGATAAGGGCCTCAGAGAGGTGAAGTGGATGCTGGGCAACAATTCCAGCTATATCAATTCTGGTTTCTGATGGACCAATCTTCCAATATTCCAGTTCTTCCAAATTCCAATAAGGGTACATTAGGGCAATACCCCCCCTTTTCTATAGACTATATAACTAATTGATTATTAAGTAGTTATATATAAGAAAGCAAAACGCAACCCACCACCACCTCAACATCACAACACAACAACTTTTTTCGAAGAAAAAATCTGCATCGTACGCCAACGTATGATTGCCATCCGCAAATGTTGTAACTTTGCAATATAAACAAAAGGACTCGTCAGCTGAACGCCTCCCGAACGCATCCCGAACGCATCCCGAAGTCATATCAATAACTTTAATAATCAAAAAAACATGAAAAACTCAAACAAAGAAACCCTCAAGACCGTGCTTCAGTTTATCGTGAGTGTACTCACCGCACTCCTCGCCACTCTCGGCGTACAAAACTGCGTCTGCATTTAGAATGTTGAATTAAGAATGTTGAATTCGAGGATGTGAATTTAATGTTTAATTCTAGGGGAACGAAGTAAACTATAGAAGGGTATGGCGTGGACACCATACCCTTAGAAACTTTCATTTACAAGTCCTTCACTCAGCCTTATTGATAGTCGGTTGACTTCGGTTTGACTAGTAGCTTACCTTCACCCCTACATAATAGCTTCTTGGCAGAGACGGACCGTAGATGTAGCCGGAGTCGCGGTTCCATCCCTTGTCGAAGTCGTTCTGATAGGCGTTGGTGATGTTCTGTATGCCGGCGTTAAGCTGGAGCGTGAGGCTGTTGTAGACGGGGAAGTCGTAGGCCAACTTCATGTTCACTTCCATAAACTTAGGAGTGTTCACAGCCACGGGATTATCAACGCCCGAACCGGCAGAGTAACCAACGAGCATACTGCCCGTATAGTTGCCAGTAACCGAAGCCGTGAAGCGCTTCACGGGGGTAAAGCTTGCCGTGAAATAACCATAGGTGTTAGGAGTACGCATCATCTTCTTGTACTTCTGCTCAGGCACCTCGTCGTTCCACGCTATTGCTTCGTCGTAAAGGCTCTTCTGTAGGGTTAGTCCTGCCTGGAGCGTAAACCATCTTGTGAACATCGCCTTGCCCTCAAGGTTCAGTCCGAACACCTTGGCTCCATAGGCGTTGTAGCGTTCCTGCACGCTATTGCCCTGGGCATCGGGCTGGTCGAGCTTGCGAAAGGCAAACACATTGTTAAGGTCGGTATAGAATCCCTCTATGAGGAGATTGGTCTGAACATAACCGAACTTATGGTACAAGTCGGCAGAAAGGCTGAAGCTGTTTGAACGCTCCTCCTTCAGATTGTCGGCCAATACCGTAACCAGTCGCTCGCCTCCAACTACGCCCACATGCAAATCCTCGTCGAATGCCTGAGGAGCACGGAATCCGCCAGCATAGGTGAGGCGCAGGTTAATGTTCTCGGTAGGGTTGAAACGCAGGTTGGCACGTGGCGAGAAGATGATGTGGTCCATAAGGTTGTGCTTGTCCAGACGGCCTCCAAGGAGAAAGCTCCATTGCTTGTTCTTCCACTCGTTCTGGAAAAAGAAACTTCCGATGTGCACATCCTGCTTGAAGTGGCGGCCGTAGCCG
>SAMEA3663048__coassemble_584_pt1 | contig 25278 bp, 23 predicted proteins | sample SAMEA3663048__metabat2_high_PE_014 | metagenome-assembled genome bin SAMEA3663048 (sample SAMEA3663048) | pig gut metagenome | biome: pig gut; feature: pig-associated habitat; material: faeces | place: France | collected 2012
GCGCTGCCTTGGGCTATGTGCTTTTGGGGCTTTCAGCCCGTTTTGTTGACTTTTGACACACCCTCCTCCTACCATTTGCAAACCAACACCATCTCAACACAACAACACCCCAACTGGGGCTCCGCCCCGCATTGTGCGCCCACCCAACAAATTTAATATAAATTTTCGCTCTAAAAATTTTGTCGTTAAAAAATAAATCGCTAAATTTGCCAACGTAAAGATGCAGGAACAACACAACACCTTGCATTCTGACACATGCGACTTAGCAAAACAAAACTACAGACGGGTAATACTGGCTGACGACCAAGCTGAGAATGTAACACAAAAATAATAAAAAGACTAAATTAAGACGATTGCCTATGATACGATTTATAGCACTCATCTTCTTGGCGCTGGCAATGCAAACCGCCGCTGCCCAAGAAAACGACAAGAAAGAAGTTTGTATCGGATTTAGGGTAGGATCAAGTTTGCTTGACCCCAAGTTCGGTAACAACGAAGCAAATCTGAACGACGTAATACAGTTTCTTAACGAAGTAAGAAACGACACAACCATTGAACTTACTCAAGTAAAGTTCTGCGGATCGGCATCGCCCGAAGGAGGCAGCAAGCTCAACCGCAAGCTCGCCAAGCGCCGCTGTGCCAATATGGAGCAGTATGTACGCCAGCGCATCATGTTGCCCGAAGACATAATCAAGCGTCAGGAATGGTCGGACGCATGGCAGAAACTCGCCATTTATGTCGAAAACTCGGACATGCCAAACAAGAAGGAGGTGCTGCACGAGCTGCTTGAGACTCCAGAATACACCTATAATAAATATGGTGCACTCGTCGACAGCCGCAAGAAGCGACTCATGGACATGAACTACGGACGCACATGGAACTATATGCTCGACAAGTTCTTCCCCTCAGTACGCAACGCAAGTGCCATTCTCGTGACCATACGCAAGAAGAACGAGCCGGCACCCGAACCCCAACCGGAACCCGTTGTGGAAGAACCCAAGCAGCCCGAACCCGTTGTACAACCAGAACCCGTTGTCGACACCAAGCAACCTGCCTACTTCGCCATCAAGACCAATATGCTATACGATGCACTACTTGTGCCCAACGTAGGCGTTGAGTTCTCGCTCGGCAAGCGATGGAGCGTAGCAGCCGACTGGATGTACGGATGGTGGAGCCGCAACAAGAGCCATCGCTACTGGCGTGTTTACGGCGGCGGACTCACCGTACGCAAGTACTTCGGAGCCAAGGCTGCCGAAAAGCCTCTGCAGGGACACCACATCGGCATCAACGCACAGATGCTCACCTACGACATCGAATTCGGTGGCAAGGGATATATGGGCGGAAAGCCCGGCGGCACATTGTGGGACCGCATGAACTATACCGTCGGTGCCGAATACGGCTACTCAATGCCTGTGGCACGACGATTGAACATCGACTTCAGTCTGGCAGCCGGATATATGGGCGGACGCTACTATGAATACACTCCGCTCGACGGCCACTACGTATGGCAAGCCACCAAAAACCGCAAGTGGATAGGCCCTACCAAGGTTGAGGTATCGCTCGTCTGGCTTCTCGGACATGGCAACTACAACACGAAAACGAAGAAAGGAGGCGAGAAATGATTAACTGCAAGAATTCAGCCAAGTTGATACTCGGCACACTATGCGCTATGGCACTCGCCATACCGACACTCTCATCGTGCGAACACAAGGACCTGTGCTTCGACCACGACGTTCATGCACCTAAGTTCGACTTCCGCGTCGTCGCCACATACGAGCAGGAATGGGAGATAAACAATAGCGACAACAAAGTGTGGAATAGCGAAGAGGAATGGCCCGACCGCTTCGGAATGACCTACAACGAGCTTAGGCCCGAGGTGCCAAAGGGTCTCAGAATGCACGTATTCAGCGAGTCGGGCGTCAACGATATGATTAATATGCCAGCTCAGGGCGACGTGGTAGGTCTGCAACCGGGCAACCACCAGTTGCTGTTCTACAACAACGACACAGAGTATATCCTCTTCGACGATATGTACTCGTATGCTTCTGCCAAGGCTACCACACGCACCCGAACACGTTCTACGTACATGGGCAATCCGTTTAAGGGCAACGCCAGCCGTAGCGAACCTACTGTGAACATGCCCGATATGCTCTATGGCAACTACAAAGAGAAGTACACATCTGAGCGTACCTACGAAATGCCGGAGATGTCGGTTACAATGCACCCGCTGGTATTCAAGTATCTCGTAAGATACGAGTTCAGCAAGGGTCTGGAATATGTAGGACTGGTGCGCGGAGCACTGTCGGGCATGGCAGCTGCTGTATATATGCACAGCGGACAGACTTCAAAAGAGGCAGCTACTCTGCTCTACGACTGCACACTCGAACCTTGGGGAGCACAGGCTATAGTAACATCGTTCGGAGTGCCCGACTGGCCCAACTCACTCTATCAGCCCACACGTGGACAGCGCAGCTATGCTCTGAACTTAGAGGTAAGACTAAAGAACGGACTCATAAAGAACTTCGACTTCGACGTGACCGATCAGATTGAGAAACAGCCACAAGGCGGTGTTATCATTGTGAAGGGTCTGGAAATATCCGACGAGGACGGATGGCAGGGAGGCTCAGGCTTCGACGTAAAGATTGACGGCTGGGGCGATTACGAAGACATCGTGATTCCACTGAAATAATATTTCAATAAATTAAATTAATAACCAACTATAAAAATTAAACACTATGAAGAAATTATTTATTATGGGTTTGGCAGCAATGGGCCTCGCGCTCACAGCTTGCAACAGTGACGAGACAGTAGAAGTGGCTAAGGGTAATGCTATTAACTTTGCATCGTTCGTAGACAAGAGCACACGTGGTGCATCTGACGACGTTACACTCGCTAATCTTGGTTCTATCGAGGTATACGGCTGGCGTGGTGATCATCAAATCTTCGACAAGCAGCAGGTTACAGTAGCAGCTACCGGCGAAGGCACATATTCACCTGTGCAGTATTGGGAGGCTGGTTACACCTACAACTTCGAGGCTATCGCACCGAAGAACAGCGTTAATGGTGTTACATTCAGAGCTGCAAAGGCTGGTGGCGAAATCATATTCGTAAACAACGCTACAACAGACCTCCTCTATGCTAAGGCTACAGAAAAGACAATGCCTGAAAAGATTAATGCTGCTCCAAAAGAGGTTAACTTCACATTCCAGCATCAGTTGGCACGTGTTAAGTTCACTTTCAAGAACACATTCCCAGCAGATGCTGTTGCCAAGATTTCTGTTAATAACGTAAAGATTACCAACGCTTACAAGAATGGTACTATCACTCCTGCTGCTACTGACGCTAAGTGGACCGCAACAGACAATACACTTAATGTTTCTTTCGCAAATCCGGCAGTGAATGCACCTACTAATCTCAAAGCAACTGGTGTTGGTGAAACTGATCACATGTATCTCATCCCTACAGCTAAGGAAGAATCTTACAAAGTAACATTCACTGTTACTCTCGACCAGAATGGTGCAACAACAGACTACAATCACACTGTTACAATCAATACAACACAGTCGAGAGGCAAGAGCTACAACTACGTTGCTGAGATTAATGACAAGAACATCAACCCAGATCCGCATTCACAGCTCTATCCTATCAAGTTCACTGCTACAGTTGATACTTGGGGTGAAAATTGGTCAGACAACGCACTCGTTGTGAAGAAACCTGCAGAAAGCAACTAACACACTACAGGGTGTAAGGGGTTGAATGTTCCCCTTACACTCACAATTATCAACAACCACAAAAACGAACCAAGATGAAAGGAATAATGAAAATACACCAATTGACAGCCAGCATCGCTGCTGTGCTACTGTCAGCGTCGCTCTTTTCATGCAGCAGCGACGACTTTTTCGGCAAAGCGGAAACAAATACCGACGGCATCAGTTTCGGCGTATCTACCGAAAACGGTACTTCTACACGCGCAAACAATTCTGCTGACGGCTATACTGCTGCCCGCTACACTCTGCGCTCGGACAATTCTGCCGACACACTCTGCGTGCGTGCCGTTGTGACCGACGGCATCGGCAACGACAATGCAGCCAGACCTGCTACACGTGCTGCAAGGCGAGACACTATGTACGACAAGTTTAACGTTGTAGCAGCGATTAAGGAGAATGGCAAAATTGGAGCACAGTACTTCATGAACGAGACTGCAACAAAGTCTGGCAATAATTGGGTTCCTGCTCACACTTACTATTGGCCAGGCTCCAACCGTCAGCTGCGCTTCTTGGCGTGGGCTCCTACGGATGCCTCTTTCAAATCTGTACCCAACAATTATGTACCCAACAATCCTAATGCAACTACGCTCCAGTACACCACTCCTGCCGAGGCAAAGAACCAGCACGACATCGTTGCTGCCGCTACCGACTTCATCGATAGCCCTGCTAACGATGGCACATGCACACCCGTGTCTCTGAACTTCAAGCACCTCTGCACCGCTGTCATCATCAAGACAGGCAAGCAAATGACTGCCGGAACCATCAAGAGCGTATCGCTTAAGGGCGTAAAGTACTCTGGAACATACGACATGGTGAACTATGAATGGAAACTCAACAACTCTACTGCCGACTTCACCATTTCGCCCAACAAGGCAACAACAAGCACCACTCACGACACCGACCTCAACGCCGGTGAATCTACATTCATGCTCCTGCCCCAGACTTTAGGCGCAGACAGCAAACTCGAAGTAGTGTTCCAAGACGACATCTCAGGCAGAGACCGCACTCTGAGCGCATCACTCGACGGAGCCAAATGGCTAATGGGCAAAACCGTGACCTATCGACTCTCGATTACACCAGAGTATGAGCTGAACATTGATAATGTATCAGAATTTGTTGATGCTCACTATGTGATAGAACCAATAAAGATAAGATTGTCAAACTTGGACCCCAACACCAAATGGACACTCTCAGCCAAAATAGACGGAGAGAAATACAACGGCATTGACGTATCTGTACTGTTGGACAACCCTAAAGACGGCGCACTCAGTGTCGCTAAACAGGGATTCTGGATAGATAAATATGTTGAGATCAAAAGAAATGACAAAGGTAAAATTATCAGTAAAAAGCCAACCAACCAGTCCGCAAGAGGTACGGCTACTGTCACTGGTACTGGCAACCTTGAAACAAACGCATACGTTTTCATTCCTGAGAACATAGGCAATACCGATCGCAACATAACCATTACATTGAAAGTAGATGATTCTTCAGACGCAGACGCTGCAACAAAGACAATAATACAGAAGTGTCCAAGTTGGAATGGCGGCAATGTAGGATACGAACGCATTGAAGAAAACAATGGCGGTAACTATCCATTCGGATTCCTATGGGACAGAAAGGTAACATATAGCTATGAAGGTTTTTGGGCGTTCTTATTGAAATGGTCAGCTGACTCATATATAACGCCTGAGACACAAGAATATTTGACCACAACCTGGAAAATTACAAGTATATTGCCAGCTAAATCATTAACTACAGCAAGCATTGACTATACCAAACTCAACAACAGTTTGAATGTAGGCATGAGTACTGATAATGGATTGGAAAATACTAGAAAACTGTATACATTCAAGGGTATTGGTACTATTAGTGAAATGGAAACAACTCTTGATAATATAAATATCCTTGGTCTCATCACATGGGAAAAAAAGGAACAGAACGGTGGTGATTACCAAACGGTAAAGAATTTTGCAGCTAAAATGGCTGTAATGAAAAATAAATTTAATGTAGAAAAAAGAGAACAGAAAGACAAAGATGGAAATACAGTAATATTCTACGTTCCTGATATAGAAGAAAAGGACATATTATGGTATCTCCCTGCAAGCAATGAGCAAATGGACATTACAGATACCGAATATCCTTTATCGGGTACATACTGGAGCTCTACTGCCGCCGACAACAATACAAATGCGTATATATACTCAAGCGGAAGCAGTAGCGTAGAAAATGGACGAATGGCAACACATAAAATACGTGCCGCTCGCAAGAAATATGCAGAAAGGTTATAGGCAATAGAATATAAACATTAGAAAACCAGCACATAAACATAACAGACTCAGATCTTATCGTATTACACGTTTTAATAGTTATTTGGTTGGGCTGCCGTGAGGTAGCCCAACTTTTTTTGTATAATTCTTCACCAATACGAATAAAAAGGTTAACTTTGCGAAACAATTATAACCCATAACCCAACAACAACTTATGAAAAAGCTATTGGCAGCGGCTATGCTGGCACTATCACTCACAGCATCCGCTAACACTAATCAAACCTACACACCCTCTGCCGACAACATCGCGGCACGCAAACACTTCCAGGACTCCAAGTTCGGAATCTTCCTTCACTGGGGTCTGTACGCTATGCTTGCCACCGGCGAATGGACTATGACCAACAACAACCTCAACTATAAGGAATACGCCAAACTGGCTGGAGGCTTCTACCCCTCTAGATTCAGCGCAAAGGAATGGGTGTCGCAAATCAAGGCTTCGGGCGCAAAGTATATATGCTTCACCACTCGTCACCATGAGGGATTCTCAATGTTCAAGTCGAAATATTCCGACTATAACGTTGTAGACGCTTCGCCATTCAAGCGCGACATCGTCAAGGAACTTGCTGACGAGTGCCACCGTCAGGGCATCGACATCCACTTCTATTACTCACATATCGACTGGCAGCGTGAAGACGCTCCGCTTGGTCGTACAGGTCTCGGTACTGGTCGACCCGTTGACAAGCAGAACTGGGACTCATACTATACGTTCATGAACAATCAGCTCACCGAACTCCTCACCAACTACGGCAAGGTTGGAGCTATATGGTTTGACGGATGGTGGGATCAGGACCAGAACCCATCATTCGATTGGCGCCTGCCTGAGCAGTATGCTCTCATCCATCGATTGCAGCCTGCCTGCCTCATCGGCAACAATCATCATCACACTCCATTCGAAGGCGAAGACTTCCAGATGTTCGAACGCGACCTACCTGGCGAGAATACAGCCGGACTCTCAGGTCAGTCAATCTCACAACTACCGCTCGAAACATGCGAAACAATGAACGGTATGTGGGGATATAAGATTACCGACCAGAACTACAAGTCGACAAAGACTCTCATACATTATCTTGTAAAGGCAGCAGGTCGCAACGCCAACCTCCTTATGAACATCGGTCCGCAACCCGACGGATGTCTGCCCGAAGTAGCTGTGCAGCGCCTTAAGGAAATGGGCGAATGGATGAAGACATACGGAGAAACCATATATGGTACACGTGGAGGACGCGTATCGCCACGCGATTGGGGCGTAACAACCGAGAAGGACAACAAGATATTCGTACATATCCTCAACCTCAAGGACCGCTCGCTCTTCCTTCCCATCACCGACAAGAACGCAAAGCATGCCGTAGATTACGTTTCACGCAAGGCAGTCAAGATGCAGAAGTGTCAAGGCGGAGTGCTCATTACACTCGACAGCGTGCCTACTGATGTGGATAAGGTTGTGGAGATACAGCTGTAAAGTTACACACAAAAGCCCCACCCAGAAGCCTCTCCCCCGACCCCTCCCCCGTAGGGAGGGGAGTTATATGCTTTGAAAACTAAGGAAAGGGTGCGTTAAATCTCTATTATGCGGGCTGAAAGCCCAATAAGCACATAGCCCAGGGCAACGCCCTGTGTATACGGATTGATAATCGCCTAACGCCCTGTAAGGGCAAAAGCTCTAATTATCAAAAATACAAGTTCAATTAAAAAATATCACAATATGAAATTCAACAGAATCCTTCTTAAGCTCAGTGGCGAGAGCCTTATGGGCAAACAGAGCTTCGGCATCGACCCAGTTCGTTTGGGCGAGTATGCACAGCAGATTAAGGAAGTACACGAAATGGGTGTACAGATTGGTATCGTTATAGGCGGTGGCAACATATTCCGTGGACTTAGCGGAGCATCAAAGGGTTTCGACCGTGTTAAGGGCGACCAGATGGGCATGTGCGCTACAGTTATCAACTCATTGGCACTCAGCTCAGCTCTTGGCGCCATCGGCGTTAAGACAAAGGTGCTCACAGCCATACGCATGGAACCTATTGGCGAGTTCTACTCTAAGTGGAAGGCCATCGAGGCTATGGAGAACGGCTACGTATGTATCTTCTCTGCCGGAACCGGTTCGCCCTACTTCACCACCGACACTGGTTCAAGTCTGCGCGGCATTGAGATTGAAGCCGACGTTATGCTCAAGGGCACACGCGTTGACGGCATCTACACAGCCGACCCAGAGAAAGACCCAACCGCAACCAAGTTCAGCGACATCACATACGACGAGATTTATACTCTCGGATTGAAGGTGATGGACCTCACAGCCACAACAATGTGCAAGGAGAACAACCTCCCCATCTACGTATTCAACATGGACGTTGTGGGCAATCTGAAGAAGGTTATGGACGGCGAACCTATCGGAACGCTTGTGCATAACTAAAGAAAGAAGCCCTACCCCCGACCCCTCCCCCGTAGGGAGGGGAGTGGTATGCTTTGTAAACTTAAAGAGGGTGTGTCAAAAGTCTAAGCAGCACGCCCCGAAGGGGCAGATTTCCATAGCCCAGGGCAACGCCCTGGGTAAAAAGGTTTATAGAATCTATCGCCCTGTAAGGGCAACTCTATTGAGCCACATATAGTTGCCCTTACAGGGCGCAATGAATATTAATCGCTATATACCCAGGGCGTTGCCCTGGGCTATGGAGAAAATTGGGCTTTCAGCCCGCTTTGTTTGAGTTTTAACACACCCTCTCACTACACATAATATATATAAATTGATGACCCACAGCCATACCGCACTCCGCCTCATTGCCCTTCTTTTGGCATACATTCCCTGCTCTATTCACGCTCAGTATGCCTGGCAAGAGACCGACCGCGAGCCTTCCAAAGCCCAACTTACATCTTCACTCTCATACCACATTGAGACGCAGGCAACGCTGTCGAAGGGACAGACACCGCTGTGGCTCAACGCCAACCGCTATGGTCTTAGTTCGCTCGACAAAACGAACGGATATATTCGTGCTGCCGTTATGCGTCCGTTGTCTGCCGACTCGGCACGCCGATGGGCTATAGGCTATTGTGCCGATGTGGCAGCACCGCTTCACTATACCAGCAACGTTGTAGTGCAGCAGGCCTATGTCGAGGCACGATGGCTGCACGGCGTGCTTACGGCAGGTGCAAAGGAGTGGCCAATGCAATTGAAGAACCAGACACTCAGTTCGGGATCGCAAACACTTGGCATCAATGCACGACCCGTTCCGCAAGTCCGTATCGCCCTGCCCGAATACTGGCAGTTGCCCTTCGGAGGAGGATGGCTGCACCTGAAGGGACACATTGCCTACGGCATGATGACCGACGACGCTTGGCAGCACGACTTCACACGCCGTCAATCCAAATACGCCGACCACGTACTCTATCACTCCAAAGCCGGATATCTGAAGATTGGCAACGAATATTCCACCTTCCCACTCTCCTTTGAACTCGGCCTGGAGATGGCAACACAGTTTGGCGGCACTCCATACCGTCCTTCCAACGACGGCACAATGCAATCAATACCTACCAAACACGGACTGAAAAGTTTCTGGCACGCATTCTTTCCGGGCGGACAAGACGTTACCGACGGAATGTATGCCAACAACGAGGGCAACATAGTAGGCAGCTGGCTGATGCGCGTCAACTACGACAACGAGCTGTGGCGGTTATCTGTCTACGCTGATCATTTCTTCGAGGATCACAGTCAGATGTTCCATATCAACAACAACGGCTATGGTTCGGGCGACGATTGGAACAAGCGCATACATCATCGCTACTTCCTCTACGACCTGAAGGACATCATGCTGGGCGGCGAACTGGAACTGAAGTACGGACGATGGTTGCACCACATCGTAGCCGAATACATCTACACCAAGTATCAGAGCGGTCCGTACAACCACGACCACACGCAGAACATCAGCGACCAGATAACCGGAGTAGACAACTATTACAATCACGGCATCTATCCAGGTTGGCAACACTGGGGTCAGGTAATAGGCAATCCGCTCTACCGTTCGCCCATATACAACACCAACGGACAGCTGTACATCTACAACAACCGCTTCGTAGCGTGGCATCTCGGCATTGACGGCGCTCCCACCTCTCGCCTCGCCTACCGTGCCTTGGCTACATATCAGGAAGGTTGGGGCACCTACGACGGTCCGTTCAACCGCAAGCATCACAACATCAGTTTCCTTGCCGAGTCGTCCTACCGATTAAATAAGGGCTGGAAACTCACTGCTGCATACGCTATGGACTTCGGTAGCCGGATGATGTTAGGACACAACGCCGGTGGACAGATAACAATAAGTAAAACGGGATTGATAAAATAATTATGAAACAACTGACTATAAAAAGCCTGCTGGCAACGCTCGCCACACCCTTTCTGCTTGCATCATGCAACGTCGAGACAAGCGACAACGGACCTCTCGACGGCTTCTGGCACCTTGAGCGAGTAGACACTCTTGCCACGGGAGGCACCACCGACTACTCCTCTGGTTACGTATTCTGGGGAGTTCAGAAGGATCTTATCTACATCAAGGACAGTTCCAACAGCAACGTTGGCGCCTACTATCTGCGCTTCAACCAGACTCACGACAGCCTCCACATCACCAAGATATACCTCGACCACGGTCATGAGGACAATCCCAACCACGAGCAGGGCGGCGACATTCCCGTTGAAGCCATCGACAACAACCTGCGCCAACTGGGCATCAACGCCCTGCCCGAGCACTTCAAGAAGGAAGCACTCAACGGCAACCGCATGATACTCTCAACAGAAAAATTACGCCTAAAGTTTAAGAAATTCTAAGAACACGAATAACATTCGTGAATGTTGAGTTTTGAATGTTGAATGTTGAGTTTACCCACGAATTTAACATTCAACATTTAACACTTAACATTAAAAAACGTTGTCACGAATTATCGTGAATTACCCGTGAATCAGCCCATGAATTCAACATTTAACACTTAACATTAATAATGGTAATTCGTGAATAATTCGTGGTAATTCGTGACAATAACAAAATAGCAACTCATTGTTTTGCACTACACAATATTTTGTGTATCTTTACAGCAGAATAACAAACATTAAGGAGGAAAACCCATGGCATTATATTACGACAAGTACGTCAGATTTGACTGGGCTATGAAACGCCTGCTTCGCAACAAGACCAACCATGCAGTATTGGAAGGTCTGCTTTTGTCGCTGATTGGCAAGAAGATAGTAATCAAGCACTTTCTTGAGAGCGAAGGCAATCAAGAAGACCTGCTTGACAAGTACAACCGTGTCGATATATTGGCAGAAGACGAAGACGGCGAACTGATAATCATTGAAATACAAAACAGCCATGAGATCACCTACTTCCACCGCATGCTATACGGAGTGTCAAAAGCCATAACCGAATACATCGACAAAGGCGACAGCTACGACAAGGTGCGCAAGATATACTCCATCAACATCGTATATTTCGAATTAGGTCAAGGCAAAGACTACGTATATCATGGCAAGACAGAATTCAAAGGACTGCACGCTCCCCACGACCTATTAAAACTTTCTGCAAAGCAAAGCGAGAAATTCCTTGGCATCAGTGAAGCAAAACTTGAAAAGCGTAAAGATGCCGGAGAACTGTTCCCAGAATATTACATCTTACGCGTAAATGACTTTGACAAGATAGCCACAACACCACTCGATGAGTGGATAGAGTTTCTGAAAACCGGCAAGATTGACGATAACACCAAAGCTGCCGGACTTGCCGAAGCACGCAAACAGCTAAGAGTAGACTCTCTACCCGACAAAGAACGCCGGGCATACGAACGCTATATGGAATCAGTAAGACATATGCGCAGCCTCTTCGATACAAGTCACGACGACGGCTACACTGAAGGACATGCCGAAGGCAGAGCTGCGGGTTTAGTTGAAGGCAGGGCTGCGGGTTTAGTTGAAGGCAGGGCTGCGGGTTTAGTTGAAGGCAGGGCTGAGCGTTCATTAGAAATAGCCAGACAATTGAAGGCAATGGGAATGAGCAGAGAACAAATCATGCAAGCTACAGGATTGCAAGAATCTGACATACAGCATCTGTGAATGTTGAGTTTTGAATGTTGAATGTTGAGTTTACCCACGAATTCAACATTCAACATCTAACACTTAACATTAAAAAACGTTGTCACGAATTATCGTGAATTACCCGTGAATTAGCCCACGAATTTAACATTCAACATTTAACACTTACATTAAAAAACGTTGTCACGAATTATCGTGAATTATCCGTGAATTAGCCCACGAATTTAACATTCAACATCTAACACTTAACATAAAAAAAACGTTGTCACGAATTATCGTGAATTACCCGTGAATTAGCCCACGAATTTAACACTTAACATTAATAATGGTAATTCGTGAATAATTCATGATAATTCGTGACTAAGACCCTCATCGCAGCCTTAAAACTTCTTTCCTATAGCGAGATTGACAAACGTCTTGAACAGTATCGTGATGTCAAGCCACCACGAGCGGTGCTTCAGGTAATACAGCTCCAGTTCAAGGCGTTTTAGCATTTTCTCCATCGTATCGGTATATCCATTGTACAGTGTGGCGTATGATGTTACGCCCGGACGAATCTGATAGAGAAAAACATAACGGGGATCATGCTGCATTATCTTATCAATATAATATTTACGCTCGGGTCGCGGACCAATAAACGACATATCACCTCGCACAATGTTCCACAATTGTGGAAGTTCGTCGAGATGATGTTCACGCAGAAAGCGCCCTACTTTAGTCATACGAGTGTCGCGCTCATGCTGATATAACGCCGGACCATTCTTTTCGGCATCCACACGCATACTCCTGAACTTATATATACAGAAAGGTCTGCCGAAACGTCCTATGCGCTCCTGCCTAAATATTGCCGGGCCACCATCCTCACGGCGCACGGCAACATAACATATCAAGAAGAACGGAGCGAGCAATACCAGTGCCACCAACGCTGCCATGAAGTCGAACACACGTTTAATGGTACACTCCAATTCGTTCATTCCATCGAATATATAATTATCTTCCTGCATTTTTTCTATCAGCCCAAAGATTAAAAGCAACAAACACCAACACGTCTACTACAACAATCCATGTCAGAGAGACATATTTGAACATTATCACATTAATGAGCATAAACGCCAACTGCAAACCAAGAATAGCCAACAACGCAGCATGCTGCGACAGTCCCATCCTCATCAGTTTATGATGCAGATGACGCTTGTCAGCCTTGAACAACGGTTGCCCCACACGCAATCGTTCAAGCACAACACGCACCACATCGAAACATGGTACAATTAGCAACGTATACGACAACAGCAGACTGTCGCCACTAAACGGCTTGACATTGACATTATACATCGACAACTTGACAAGCAGAAAAGCAAGAATAAAGCCTAACGTGAGCGAGCCCGAGTCGCCCATGAATATCTTATACTTTCCGCCACGTCCGCCTAATATGTTATAGTAGAGGAAAGCCACGACCACTCCGGCAAGACCTGCAATCAAAACACTATAGGCAAACATCTGCTCACGCATGAAACAATACAGAAAGCCTAACAATGCAACAAGCGAGAGCGACCCTGCCAAACCATCTATGCCGTCAATCAGATTGATAGCGTTTACCACAAACACTATCACAAAAACCGTAAGTGGCGCACCTATATAGAAAGGCACAAAATCGATGCCCATGAATCCATACAAATAGTTGATATACAGTCCCGAAGCAGGCAACAGACATGCAGCAATCACCTGCACCAACAATTTCAGTCTGGCAGAAACGCCCACCACATCATCCACCACACCTATTGAATAAACCAGCAGCAGACTCACGCCAAACACACAAGTCCATAAACTTACCGTCACGTTCTGCCAATCAGTAATACGATAGAACCCCATAGCCACAAAAGCGGCTACAAGCATACACGGCATAAAGCATGTACCGCCAAGACGCGGAATATTATTGTTATGAATTTTGCGTCCACCAGGAATGTCATACAGATTACGCTTGCGACAGAAAGACACTATTCGCGGCACAAGCATATAGCCGAACAGCGCACTCAGCACAAACGCTCCAAGAATGAATAATATATTGTATAAAACCATCTTACGTATTTTAAATAATCAAATAAGATTGTATCTTTCACTACTACTAATATAATAACGGCGTTTTACAAAAATATTGCAAAAAGACAAGACATAAACTTTGTAGAGCAGCATTACACGAACAACTTTTCATCATTTATTATTGCCAATACAAAACAAAGTAGTAAATTTGCATAAAACGCAAAGCTTATGGAATACGACATAAAAGACAAAATAGAATGGACTGTGATATTCCTCACAGAATTTGGCAAACGGCATGGTCTTACACTAAAACAAGCCTTCAACTATCTGCTGCGTTACAAAGGCATAAACTTTGTAGAGCAGCATTACGACTATCTACATACACAATCGTTCGTATCAGCAGTAGACGACCTAACACAATACTGCCATAAATTGGGAGGAGGCATTGCATGAGACTGTATCACGGCACCAATATAATGTTTGATGAAATTGATTTGCACAAATCAAAACCAAACAAAGATTTCGGCCAAGGGTTCTATCTGTCACCCGACTTCGAACAGGCTCTTAAAATGGCTAAAATAAAGACAGAGCAACAACAAGAAGGTACACCAATCGTAATGGAGTTTGAAGTAGATGAAGCAGAAATCAAGGAAATGCACACGCTCCATTTTGACGATTACAGCAAACAATGGGCTGAATTTATTCTTGCCAACCGTAACAACCCCACCCCTCTGTTGATACACGACTACGACATCGTAATAGGTCCGATTGCCAACGACCGCGTAGGTGTACAATTGTGGAAATACGAAAATCAATTGATAGATCTTCCGACACTCGTCTGCAAATTAAAATACATGAAGGGCTTGACAATACAGTACTTTTTCGGAACAGAAAAAGCCCTTTCAATATTAAAGAGAATAAAATAATGAAAAATGATAAAGAAATAATGAAAGACGATATGGTAACAAAGCTTGCCATACTGCTCTTTGAAAGCGGCAAGGCTTCGACAATGACCGAAGCACTTGACATCGTCATCAACTCAGAGACCTATTTACGGTTGATTGACGACAAAACAGCGTTATATTATCAGAGTCCACGTTATGTCTACGATTTCTTGCTCAACGAACTAATAACGGGGAAGTCAAAATAAATTGAATACGTATTCAAAGGCGAAGTAATACGTATTCGTTGGCGAAGTAATATATATTATATAGGCAAGTATATTGAATATACTTTTTCCGCTAAATCAAAAGGACTCCTTTTGGATTGCAAAAGGATTCGTTTTAGGCTGCAAAAGGAATCGTTTTGAACATCAAAAGGAGTCCTTCTGCAAGGCAAAAGGACTACATTTCGATTACCTAAAGCGACATTCAAATATCTTATACAGAAATTTCAGACTAATCATAAAGCGATTGGTATAAAAACCATACGTACGGCATGCCTTGACATCCTCACTCACAAGCACCATACGACTGCGCACTCCTTTGGTACTCAAACCACCCATAAGCATCGTTACAAAATCCATCGGCATATATTTTGCCTTTATACGATGCTTGAGAAACAGTCTGACCATCATGTCGTAATCGGCAGCAATCTTGTAATCAAGAGAGTAGAGACCATGCTTCTCAAACACCTCCCTACGAGCATAAAATGACGGATGAGCCGGCATGAATCCGAAGCGTAGCCAAAACGGACGAAACGGCTTAGACGAATAATAGCGCACAATGCGGTCTGGGGCACCATCCTTGATGAAATGTATGTCGCCATACACAGCATCCAGAGTATTGTCGGCCTGCATCTCAGCAGCCACACGCTCCAGCACATCGTTCGACGTGAAGAAGTCGTCGCTATTGAGTATGCCAACCACGTCGCCCGTGCTATGGCTAATACCCTTGTTCATGGCGTCGTATATACCACGGTCGGGCTCCGAAATCCAATGCAGTCGACCGCCAAACAACGGCTCGTACTTACGCACAATATCTATTGTGTCATCCTTCGACCCACCGTCTACAACCCAATAATCTATCTCCTTATATGTCTGCGCAAGAACCGACCGCAGAGTATCCTCCACGGTCTTCCCACTGTTGTATGTAGCTGTTATGAGTGATATTGTCATTTATTATTACACCTTATATATAATATATAACGAGACAATACATATTTATTGCAGAGACGGATAACCTTTTTTTACTTATGCAGTTCCAACCATTTCAATGTCTCTCTTACACCTTTAATTCTATTATATGGTGGGTTAGGCGCTATTTCATACGTTAAATCCAAATTAATGATATTATCAGTCGTCATATTTTTAAGCCTAAACGATGTCATAGGAAAATGGAAACCAAACCTCTTTAACCCATCACCTAAATATGCAGCCAATTTCACTATCCCCCACGGCATTGTAGGAATTCTAAAACCAAGTTCTTTTCCTATTTCATCTGCCCATTCTGATATATTGATAGCAGGCTTGTCTCCTATATAAAACACTTTTTTATTATAATTAGATGTTTCTGTAAGCAATAATCTTTCTATTTGATAAATAGAATTACCTACATATCCGTATGTCTTTGTACAACCTTTATTTCCAAGATGAAAATACATACGTTTCTTCACTATGTCAAAGAAATTTCTGTATGGTTCACCAAACCACGGTCCCCAAATAGACGTAGGACGTATTATAGCCCAATCGCACTTCAAATTTGCCTTCCATGTTTGTTGTTCTGTAATTACTTTGCTCTCTCCATAAAATGTAGATGGTGAATAGTCGTACTGATTTTTAGGTTGATAAGCTACATGACACACCAACATTGAGGATGTTACTATAATCTTCTTCAGATGATTAAGTTGTGACGCAACTTTCAGTACATTTGCTACGCCAATGGTGTTTGCAGAATATTCATCTACATTCCTACCGTCCAAGTCAGTACGAGCAGCAAGGTGCAAAATATAATCTGGGGCAAAATTCAAAACAACTTGTTCTAAAGAACTGTAGTTGCATATATCTACTTGTTTCCAATACTTTATATGGCTATCCAGTTTAGGCTTCGCGATGTCAATGCTTAGAACGTCAAAATTATTAGCAAAATGTTCAACAGCATTTGTACCGATAAAACCAGAACCACCTGTTATTAATAATTTTATTTTCATTATATTTATTGTGTTTAGTATTTTGAATGCTTTACTTTATCAATTTAGCCATAACTGTTTTCATACGCTCTCTTCCTGCCTCAAAAGAGAAATGCAAATAGTAGCTCTCCATAACTTTTTTACGACAATCATGCAACTTGAGTAATTGTTTTAAGGCTGGTTTAAAATCTTCTTTTGATGAATATGAGAAGAAGAAGCCATCACGCTGTATGCTCTCATAACCATGTGTAGACACCTTATGTGCCAATACAGGCAAACCAATCCGCAGGGCATCCATTGAACGTAACTTTAAACCACTACCTGTATGTATAGGACAAAGATAATAATTGCCTTTTATGATAACATCCGTAATGTCATTTGGATTTGGAATTATCTTTATGTTCTTGTATGAAGCTGCTGTATCATATATACGTTGTGATGGATTACGCCCGGTTATCACAATTTCTGCCCTTGGACATACTTCGTTAAGCAACGGCATATATTCTTTTAGAAATACAAGTATGGCTGACTCTGTCTGCAATGCATTCATAGAACCAGATATAACAAATTTATAACCTTCTACATTGTTGTTAATTGCTACTGGTGGTAAACCATTCTTATACTCAGAAACGCCTATGACATTAAATGTATCCGCCTTTTGTGGATAAACCGACATGAAATATTGACGGTCTGCTTCTGTTATTGTAAGATTAAGATGACTAGCCAGTATCGATTTGCGTTCAGCTTTTAATGCAAAATGTATATATGGAAATCTATATAATATACTTGGCTTATTATCTGCTAGATATTTGCTTTCTACATTATGATGTATTGTTACAATCTTGGATCCCGTAGCTATAATTGATTCTAATACTCCAGATGAGGCGGTAATAGAATGGTCGATGAAAATAACATCGTAATTATTACTGATTAAATGCTCCTTAACAAACCTGTCAAAACGATGCAATATGCCCAAATACATATCATATAATTTTCTAAATTTAGAACGTACATCTCTAACAGGTAAAAACTTAACCGAACAACACTCACTCATGAAATCAAATGTCGTTACATGGGTATTATGCTCAGGATATATCACTGTTGTATCTGGATACAGACATGAAACCGAATGTAGAAAACATTTTGATGCATTAGGTCCTCCAAGCATTTGGTCAAGGTAATGATTTGTAATATATAGGATTTTCATTGTATTTTTTTAGTTCATACTGAATATTAATTATGACTCTGACTATATCTACTTACACTATCATATATATGCTTTAAATCTTTGGCAATCGTAGTCCAAGACAATTCGCCTTCACCAGAATAAGCATCATTGATATTAGCTTTATAAGCTTGCAAGATATCTTTATTTTCAAGCAATCTTAGCATAGCATCGGACAAAGCATTGACATTTTTTTCGTCAATAAGCATTCCAAAACGTCCGTTACCAAGCATATCAGGCAATCCGCCAACACGGGTAGCAATAACGGGAGTATCAAATGCGTATGCCGACATAATCACTCCACTTTGTGTAGCATCAGTATATGGACATACCATAAACTCAGTATTGCGTATAAGTGCAACCAATTCCTCATCTGGGATAAAACGATTGCGTATCTCTATGAAATCTAAATTAACATAAGACGATATATCAAAATAGTAATTACCACCACCTGCAACAACTAGCTTCACATCAGGACACTTTTCATGCACCTTTACCATAGCTTGGAGCAAATATTCCACACCTTTATATTGGGATATATTACCAGCAAAAAGAATGTACTTACCAGATGGTATTGTAGACATATCAGACTTCACCATATTAAAATTATGATAGCATGAAAGTTTGCTTACAATAACGCGGTCTGGATCAAGTTCATAAAATGAAATAAATTTATCATACTGTGCCTTATTCAATATTATAAAGTTTCGTATAAGTCGAAAAGCAACATTACGACGTAAACGTACAATCTTTGTATCAAGCCCAGAATGAGGGAATGGGTCATGGACAGTCAATATCATCTTTCGCCTCAGCAAATATATTATGAACTCATATACATTTGCCGGCCACGTTAGATGAATGACATCAAACTTGTTCTTTATCAAAAACAGCAACAACAGAAAATTGGTCCAAAAAGCCTTCAGTTGCCATAATCTACCACAGGTATTAACCACGTAGAACTTGTCGATGTCTATAAGCTGCGAATAACGTTCAAATTCAGGATAGGCTTCAACAGCCTTAAATACACCTGAATGTTGGTATAACTTATTAATATTATAGGCAGGCCCCTTCATAAAGCGAGGATTTATCTCCATTATATATGTTATATCAGCTAGTTTCTGAGCTGCATTAAGATAAGATAAATCAGCATCAGAGAGTTGTATCTTTCCAAGATATGCTATTTTCATATTGTTTGTTTTTATAGTGAATAGGCCATAGCCCTTAATATTGTTTTAAACCCCATACCAAGCTTAATTAGATTAGGCAAATATGCTACTACACGCCAAGGCTTATGCTTGCATCCTTCGGATATATCTTGACATGTCTTTCGGTTGAACTGGTAGGGTAGCATATTCAGAAGACATTTGCGCAACAAATTGTCTGTAGTGTCAGCATTGGCATTTTTTCGTTGTATAAAGTTGGCATACCAATCGAATGCTTGTTTGTTGGCATTAAGCTTTGATATTACGTTCTGTTTAGAGTTGCTGATTGTTCGGCTATGTTTTCTATAGCCAAATACAATTTGCTCTGTACTTACTACACCATTGTCAAAGGCTGCTGCAAAAGCCGTAATATGGTCAGAGTGCCAAGCCATAGGAAAATACTGATAACCGCCGATGGCACGTAGTTTTGATGTTCTTATAAGCACATCTCCTATATACAAAGTTTCACCTTTCCATATACGTTGTATAAATCCATATACCGATTCTTTTTGGGGATGCTTTGGACAAATGTCTGTCACCTCAGAGTGTTCGTTTATTATTTCTGTCCAACCGTGAAATACATCAACTTTAGGATATTGTTCAATCAATCGAACATATTCTGCTAAACATTCAGGTAGGAGTATGTCGTCGTCCCCCATGTTGATAACATATTCACCAGTGACTTTTTCTAAACATTCATTCCAATTATCTACAAGTCGTTCGCTGCCGATTCCTTTTTTTCTCTTTGAATAGTATATTCTATTGTCATTATATTTATTAATGATTGTGTCAAGATTATAAGGAGAGCAGTCGTTAACTACTATCAGTTGCCAGTTGTCGTAGCTTTGTTTTATAATGCTGTTTATACATACGTCAAGATAGGTGTCTTTGTATGCTGGAATTATAATAGAAATCAAAGGTTTCATATTCAAGTTATTGTTTTATTATTAAGTTTTTTATTTGCGTGTAAGAATTATTCCAACTAAATTTCTGTATGTTGTTGTTGCCGTTATAGGCTATACGCTTACGCAAACTATTATCTTCTATGAGTTTACTAATGTTGTTGGCAAGAGCCTCAATATCGTAGATAGGTGAAAGCAATGCTGTTTTGCCGTCCTCTGCCATACATTTGAAACCTCCATTGTCTGTACATGCCACTGCACATCCGCATATCATTGCTTCGCCAATAGTTAGTCCAAAACCTTCGAAGTCGGACGCTGCTACATATATTGCTCCATTATTGTATATGTCGTTGAGCTCTTTACGTGTTGGATTACGATGATATGTATACCACGGTTGCATATTTTCTGGAGGATTAAATATGCCAAACATGCTAACGTGTAGTTGTGGATGTTTTTGTTTAACGATGTCAAGTGCTGCCCATGCGTCAACACAACGCTTATGCTCGAGTTCGTGATTAAGCATAACAATCTCATATCGATTACGCTTTTCAATGGGTTTGCTCAGAGTAAACTCTTTGAAGTTGAAACCGTTAGTAATGAGAGTGGCTGTAGCACCTGCCTTTTCCACTTTTTCTTTGAGCCATGGTGCTATGACAATATTGTGCATTCCCATACGATATGAGTTGTGTAGCTTTTCCTTGTCGCCAGCCCATAGCTCGTAATCTTGAATAAGGTAGTACTTATTGTCAAGCGGAATGTTTTTTATATTATCAAGTTTTTCGGCAGTTTCTAATGCTGTGGCAAATACACAATCGTTAGCTTTTAAGCGTAACCATGGTTTTGATAAGTTGAATACGAACTGCTTTTTTATGTTCTTGTCTATCTTGAACCATTCTCCAGCTCTGTGTAGTCTAAACATACGTCTAAAGCAGAACCCTACAAAAGAGCGAATGTGATGAAAGATACTATCATTTCGACAACCATTATGTGGGTAAACAAGATGTACTTCAAACCCATCCGCAGCAAATCTATTGGCATACTCGTATACTACCTTGAAACCACCTACGGCTGTACATTCCTTTGTTTTAGGGTCTATATCAAGACATGGAAGTAGGAATATTATTCTGCCGATATACCTATTCGTCCCAAGTTCAGAGTGTTTATCTATTGTTTTCTGCATAGTTTTCTTTTTATTGTTTTGGTCAATATTGCTCGTTGGGTTTTCTTGATGCCTAAATAGTAGATAGTGACAGTACTTACCATAAGCGATATGCTTAGTGATAATAAAGTGGCTATTATATTTTTAGGTAAAAACCAGTCGATAGCTACAGTTATAGTGGTTGATATTATGACAACTTTTATAATGGGAACAATCACAGAAAGTATATAGTTACGATATGTAAAGTATATATAATTCTTGAAGATGTGTATTGTTACTATAAAGTAAGCGAGTCGTATGTAGACCAATATTTGGAAGGCCAACAATGGAGAACCATCATACTTAAATGTAATCCATGTGACGGGAAATGCAATTAGATAAACAAGACTACCTATCAATACAAATTTGTTTAGTTTGCCTATGGCTTGCATGCCTTGCCATATAGGGTCGCACAAACTGCTATTTATTAGATTGAATATTAGTATCCACACCACAAACTCACCTGTCCAATCAGGTGTGTTTTTTAGCCAAAAGTTAAGAATGTTGTCTATTCTTACCATTACAGGAAGACATATAAGCCATAACAGGTAAAAGGTGTATTTGCCACTATTGAAGACAAGTTCGATGAAACGGTGATTGTCGCCTATGGCATACGATTTTACTATCTGTGGACGAACAGCTGTAAAAAAACCCATAGCAAAGTTGCTTATAGAGTTTTTTACTTGCACAGATACAGCACGTGCAGCATTTACTGCAGGTCCGAAGAACATGTTTAAAAGCATGTTTATACCTTGGTCGTTTAGTATGAATACCGATGTGCTGACAAAGTTCCAACCTATGAATTTAGACATGTCGGCAAAACTATTGCGATTAAAATAGCATCTCAGTCTTGTTTCGTGATAATGTCTGATGGTATATGCCACGGGAATTAGTCGTGCTGACATGTGCATAATAGCCATAAGTACAGAGTATATCTTAAGCTTGTCGAACGTAAGAACACTTATTAGAAATACTATTAATAGCTTAACAATAGCATCGTAAATACCCATATATGCGTATATCTTCATGTTCTCACGAGATATTAGTACCGATTCGTATACTGATGAAATAAGTGACACGAATAGTATTATTGCTGTAGTATGTAGACACCAATAGGCAGCGTTTAAACGGTCTGGGCTTATTACCATCTTATTGGCAATGAACCATAGACCTCCAATCTCTACAATAAGCACAGACAAAATGCCATATACAAGATATATCAACATATTCATGTTGAACACTTGATTGGCTTTTGTCTCGTCGTTTTGACCTATAGCGAAGTTGAGATATCGTTGTGTAGCGTTTGATAGCATTGACGATAGAAACACGAACGATGCCGATATTCCGCCTATTACATTATATATACCATAGTCGTCAAACCCTAATACAGCCAGTACAACTCTTGACGTATATAGGGTTATGAGCATTGTAACAAATGTTCTCACATACAGATACAGAGTGTTCTTTGCTATGGTTTTGTTTTCTGATGATTCCTTTTCCATACTTTTGTGGATTAACCGAAGTACCCAGAGAAGAGCATATTATACACATACATATACAAGCCAGTGGCTATGATGCACAGACGTGCTACAATCTTAGGCTTAATCAAATATATGATATAGGTGAAGAACAGAGCGTCTATGATGCCGTAAAGGTCGCTCACACGTGATGCCAACACGGGTATAGTAGCCATTGACAGAAGCCAAAAAAGACTACATGCTTCAACTATCAGTACTAAAGAGAAGTAGCAGTTGCGCTGTTTTAGATAATCGTAGAAGTAGATGTACAGATAGAACAATACGCATTTTATCATAAAATACATATTCTTGTATGGTGCTAACATCTCTTCCCAACCCGTTCCTGTTTCTGCCGATTTTTTATAAAGATCTATCTTTCCTGCTGTTACAGATTCTGGTAATATAAACATCAGGTCTCTATGCGTGAGGTATAACATAAAGCCTATAGGGATGAGGCAAGATAGTACAATACGCCATGCTTTGTTTATATTAAGATTGCCCACAAAGAATATAGGCAAAAAAACAGCACTCGAATAGTGGCACATTATAGCTGCAATGAATGCAAGTGTGGTATATAAATATCGCTTATCTACATATAAATATAATGCCAACATTAAGAAGGCACCAGCCACCGCAGCTCTAATCTGTACAAGGTCGTGCAGCTCATAGTAGACAGGTATATATATTACTAATGCCGAAAACAGATATGGGGTCATCTTGTTTATTATTGCCATCTTTATAGGTATACTTATTAAAGCATATATAAAAAAGACAACGGCTATACCGCCACCCAAAAACAGCACAATACGGCTAAGGTATATGAACGATGGCTCTGTTGCTATTTCTATCAGTGCATCGTCATTGTTGTAGAACATTGACTCGTATGCCTCGCTATCTGCCACTACTGTAGTGTCTTTAAATGTGGCGGCGGCTATCATTATAGGTATTGCTGCAAGAATAATATATAGGCGTTTCCTATAGTCTATATGATCTTCTACTAATGACAATAATGCAACTAATACAAATAAGACAAACAAAAATATATACATTTATAAGTTCTTATCGGTTATAGTTCTTTACCAATATTTTACCACTAAGAATTATAGCTACTAACATTGTGATAGCTAATGCTATTAAAGAACGCTTTGGTCCAGTTGGTTTAACAGGTATGACAGCTGTAGATATCGGCGTAAATACAGGTGTCTTTTCTTGAATTCTTGCTTGAGCAGCCAATGCCTGTGCAGCTAGGGTAGAATAGGTATTATATTGTAACTGCATATCATTCTCCAAATCGTTAATTTTTGATTGTACGCTCTGTAAAGTAACATCCGTATTTGCATCCGACATACTAGAATACAATTGTCTAGACTTTTCGTATCGTACCTTCGCCTCACTACATAATTTTTGAAAATAAGCATAATCATTGCGAGCTTTCTTTGTACGATAATCAATTATAAAAGTTTGAATGCGACACATTACCGAATCACCGATTGTTGCACATACAACGGGATCTTGATCTGTCACAACAAGTGTTATAACATCAGTCTTCTTATCTACCGAACATGATATTGAAGACGATATTCTTTTTATTACTTCTTGCTGTTTTTTAGACATAGTCTTCACATCAACGTGTTCGGTACCCTTGAAAGACGAAGGCTTTTTATCAACAAATAAATTTACTATCGGACTAACTATATACCTATTCCATAATGCTTCTTTTTGACAATCAGCCATATAATTATAGTAATTAGTTCTTATCTTGCCATCCTTAGTAGACACATGCACCGGAAATAGTGTAACCAAGAAATTGGGAGACTTGAGCAAATTAGGATAAAGCATTAACGAAATAGCATCATCATTTCCAGCCATTTTACTAAGACCGTCTAATCCAAACGAAGATGCAAGCGTCGAAAGAGAAC
>SAMEA3663048__coassemble_681_pt1 | contig 19537 bp, 28 predicted proteins | sample SAMEA3663048__metabat2_high_PE_014 | metagenome-assembled genome bin SAMEA3663048 (sample SAMEA3663048) | pig gut metagenome | biome: pig gut; feature: pig-associated habitat; material: faeces | place: France | collected 2012
CACATATACTGTTCTGTCTGTGAATATGTCATAAGCATAAATTTTATGGTTTAACGCTGCAAATATAGCAAAAACTAATAGAAAACTAAAATAAACTATTAATAAATTATAAAACATTAAACAAAACTATTAGTATTACAGAATAAAATATTAATTTTGTGGTGTGAAAATAGAAATACTATTAGTCACCACTAAGCGACTTGTGTACATCGTGAAGTGTATAAATGGATTTAAGCCGCGTCTTCACCGACGCATTAAATACGAAGCGATTAGGTAAGTACACAACCTGGTCGCTTTTGCTTTTTACAGACATGAAGATAAAGAGAATTATAATAAATCAGATGTATCGCAATTCTCAATTGAGAAAAGCGATAGCATTCTCTTTGTTTGTAAAAGCCCACACTCGCAATTCTATTGTTAAAAATTGGAGTATCAACAAATTACATAATATTACAGGTGTAAGCGTAAATGCTATCAAAGATAGACTGTTTATCCTTAAAAATATGGAATTGATTGAAGAAACAGGTCTTGACAACAAGCATCTTGTTTTTAAATCACTGCATAGTCATACAGCACATCGCAACATTGTTATACCTGAGTTTACATTTCAACCTAATACTAACTTAAAAAAGAATGCTTATGCACAAGAAATAAAAAACATAGAGAATACATTGACCGCTATGTTGCTTGTCGAAATACAACGTCGAAAGAATTTTGCAAAACAAATGATTCAGCAAAGACATGAACCGTGCTCGAAAAAAGAATACACGGAAGCTGTCAAGACTTGTAATCGTTTTGGTTATGGCAATAAATTCGTAGACAACGGTATTTCATATAAATATATGGCGGCGAAAATTGGAATGTCTGTTTGCAAATCAATACAGATTGTAAAATTTGCGGTAAAATACAAAATCATAAAGAAGATACGCAATATATGTAAGCGTATCGCAATCTGTAGCAAATACATAGAAGACATGCTTATTAACTACACGTATAGTTATCGTAATCATATATATAAAAATTACGCCAACAAATACGTCACCATATGATATGGTATATATTTAATTTTAAAAATCTAAGATTGAGTTTAACGTAAAGAATAGAACAATGAAGACAACAACAATTGACTTTGTAGATAATGCCACGACCAAGGAGGCTGGCATCTACGCAGTAAGGTACGGATGGGCATTTGTAAAGGGTGTGTGCCGTGAAGTGAACGAGTTTGTGCATCGGCTGCCATGGGTGTGCATAGGCGCTGTGCTGATAGTGGCAACGTCGGTGAGCTACGTGTGCATTGCGGAAGCGAGAGCTGAACGTGACAAGGCGAACAAGGCGCAGATGGAGCTACAGCAGCAAGTAGAACAGCTCTCATGCGCTGTCGAAGCAGAAAGGAGTGCAAGATGAATCACAATCCATTTATGCCTCGTGAGCAGCGCACAGCTATCCTCACCTTCGACAATGGTCAGCGAGTACGTGCCGAAGTACTTATCCCTAAAACCGACAGGGCAACGTGGCACGACGACATCGAACGGCGCTTCATAGAAGACTTCCACAAGTCGCAGCCACGGGCAGTACACAAGTTAGTGAAAGTACACATTCTACGCAACTAAAAAAACAGATACAATGAATAAGAAGACAATTAAACTGAAATTCAGTAACTTAAAGAATAAGGCAGTCGCCTTGTGGTGGCTGCTTACACGTGAGTATTCTTTCCTGTTAGCGTACAACGACAAGGGAGATAAAACAATCACGCTTGAGAGTTACAATGTTGACATACTGTCATTTATTGCCTACGTTCAGCGCAGGCATAAGATGCTGACAGCTCACGACATACTTGTGACGCTCGACGGAATAATGAAATTAGGCATTGAAGACATTCTTGTCCGCAACGAGGTCAAGAAGCTCATGGAGAAGATAAAGAAGCAGGACAGAGTTTATCTCGGCCCGGAAACGAAGTGACGATAGATATAAAGAACTATGAAGAATGACAATATAATAATTGAACGCTTCTCTAAGAAGAGATATATAACATATAAAGCTAAAGGAATACCCTTCCATGTAGTTTGCGATAGAGGTCACCTTTGTGAAGTCAAGGCTTTTGATTGTGGAGATAACCACGACAAAGTCCTTGTAGAAAGAACCTACAAATGGCGTGGAAAGAATCAAACCCATACTTATTATGCTAATCAAAAAAGCGGATGTACTGGGTATCCTCATCAAGACGGTAAGTTATTTATTTACCGAGGCCCATGGTTTGAGTATAATGACCTTGTAGTATGTACAGAAGACAATATTATGGGACGTTACATTTTCTTATGGAACAAAATATTACCTAAAGAAGAAAGGTTTTTAGCGTGTTGGAAAATGTATATTCCTTTTGAAAATACAGATTTTACTAATTTTGCGCAATGCCTTTTGGGATGCGACTTGAAAGACGGTTATCCAAAGTCAAAACAACGCAATCTGCATTTTAGACTCGCTAACGACAAAGATATTGCCGACTATAGTGACGCACTTCGTAAACATCGTATAATATGGGCGGAAGACGGACGTTTTTATCACTATCCTCTTGTTGGCGACCATTACTACGAAATTTTCTTCAATCACGGAGTTGCGGACTTTCGAGAACGCATTTTGGAGAATGAAGACACACGTCCTGAATCATCGCGCCTTATTATGGAATGTGACATGACTGTTCATCTTGAGCTTAGGGAAAAACGAGTCAAACAACGGGTATATGATATAAACAAAGCTCTTGGGCTGAATGAATAATAATAAACAGAACTATGAAGAAGAAAATCAAGACATGGCTCATACACCTTCTGGGTGGAGTGACAGTAAGCGAGTCACAAGAGCATTACAAGAGTATCTGCTACAATAGTGCATATATATCCTTGACTTTCATCAAGGAGTATGCCGAGGCGCTCTACGGCAAACCTGCCGACGAATGGTGCAAACTGATGTACGAAGAGATTTGTAAACATTTAGGCTCACTCACTGATGGAACTGACGAAGAAAGACCAACGGCACATCCGTAACCTCGCCACGTCTGACGTGTTCAAGATTACCGTCAATGCGTCAGAATATGCCGAGGCTTACAGAATAGCCTACCTCAAGGTGACTATGAAATACCTCCAAGAGAAGATAGAATTCCTTGAAATGTGTTACAATAAAAATTACAACAATGGAAAACAAGATTAATATAGCAGAGATATTAAAGGACTGTCCAAAAGGGATGAAGTTATATTCTCCTTTATTTGGTGAGCTCAAATTTGGTGGATTGGATAGTACTAAGCAGCACTATCCAATATTAATAGATGCTGACAATTCCCGTGCTTTTACATTTGATTCTAATGGTCGTTTTTATTCAACTTACCCCACTGCAGAATGCCTCCTGTTTCCCTCCCGTGAATTGCGAGACTGGACGAAGTTCTTTAAGAGAGGGGACGTGGTGTATAACAAAGATGGAGGCCTGTACGCTATCTTTGAAGGTTGGGTGAATGACGATTACACCGAATTTAACACAACAATCAATTATTATGAGTCTATCGCATCGTTTGGCACTGAGGAGGCCTGCTACACGGATCGCTTTGTAAAGGTGAGTGACAAAGGAAGAGCGATGTTTATCGCTAACGCAGAGAAGTACTACAACGGCAAGTACAACCCCGACACTCTGCAAGTAGAGCCAGTAAAGCCCAAGTGTCCGTTCAAGTCGTTCGACAAAGTGTTGGTGAGGGACAATGAAGGACAGTTCTGGAATGCTAACTATTTCTCACATTACGAGGGGAATAAAGAAGACTATCCTTATGCTTGTATAGACAATTATTATCGTTATTGCATCCCCTACAACGAGCACACTGCACGTCTTGTGGGCACAACCGACCCATACACGGAATGAGGTAGCGAATGAGCTGCCCCTTCTCTCTCGAAAACGTCAAGTTCCGTGAGACCGCACACATAGCCTTCGAGGACGAATACGTCACGGCATACCAGTCCACCGACATCGTACCGAAGATATACAAGAGCGTCAATACCCCTCGCGACAAGAACGGATTGGCATCTGGCAAACCCAAGACTTACTACCGCACACGATACAGCGAGTGGGTCACGGAAAAGACATTTGTTGAACAATATCAGAAAATCAGAGAAAAATTCTAAAGCAAGCAATGAAAGACGTATTCACAATTCATCAAGCCGACAACGGCATCATGTTGAAGTCGGACGAATATGTAGAGGTGATGGAGGACACTCACAATGCAGACGGTAAAAGCAAAGATAATCTTTACCAACGTCTCGGTAGGTATCTCTATTCCTTGATTAAAGGCACAATGGACGAAGAAATGTCAAATAGCGTGCAAGTGGAACTCAACATAACCAAAACAGAATAATATGATAGACGAAAAGAAAATCACAGAAGCAGTTGTACCCGAACCACCACAAGCCACTCAACCAAACAGTACCTTCGACTATGCGCAAATGACACGTCAACAGCGTAGAGCATACGAAAGAAGACTTGCAAAGGAGAACAAAAGAAAATATTAATACACAACAATAAATAAGACATCAAAATGGAAACAAACATCGGAAAGAAAGTAATTATCCGTGGCGACCGCAGCGGAGTAGAGTTCGGAACACTTGTAGCACAGAATGGCAGAGAAGTGACGTTGCACAACGCTCGTCGCCTATGGTATTGGAATGGTGCGGCTTCATTATCACAGCTTGCCAAGGATGGTACGACTATTCCAAGAGAATGTAAATTCACTGTCACGGTTGATAGTATTACGATACTCGACGCAATCGAGATTATCCCTTGTACAGACAAGGCTATAAAGTCTATAGAGGAGGTAAGAGAATGGAAACGTTAGAGACAAAAATTAAAAACTTCCTAAACCTTAGCTCTGGCTATGGCTATGGCTCTGGCTCTGGCTCTGGCTATGGCTATGGCGATGGCTCTGGCTCTGGCTATGGCTATGGCTATGGCGATGGCTATGGCGATGGCTATGGCTATGGCTATGGCGATGGCGATGACGATGGCTCTGGCTCTGGCTATGGCTATGGCGATGGCGATGGCTCTGGCTATGGGGATGGCGATGGCTCTGGCTCTGGCTCTGGCTATGGGGATGGCGTAAAAGAAGTAAATGGCGATACTGTTTATATAGTAGATGATGTGCCGACAATAATCAAATCTGTTCGTGATAACATAGCGCAAGGTTTTATATTACAGCGTAATTTGACACTGACTCCATGCTATGTTGTTAAAGAACAGAATAGATTCGCACATGGCGAAACTCTGCACGATGCCTTCTCTGCTCTACAAGAAAAGCTCTACGACGACAGTACGGAGGAAGAACGCATAGAAGCTTTCCGCAATAAGTTTCCCGACTATGACATGCCATACTCCAACCGTGACCTCTTTGCCTATCATCACGTACTCACAGGCTCATGTCGCATGGGGCGCGAGAGTTTCTGCAAGGATAAAGGCATAGACCTCGATGGCAGTACAACGGTCCGTGAGTTTATCGAATTAACAAAGGATAGTTACGGAGGTGATGTAATCTGCAAGTTACCCGAAGTTTACGGAATAACAGAGTAATCATTCTTCTCCCTGGTGACAGCAGGGAGAGATAAAACAAAAACATTCATAGACGGTGTGCCCTTCGGCATTAAGGAGGAATAATATGGCATGGTTAGCAGTAGATAAAGATGGTACAGAATGTATATGTAGTACTGAACCTTATCAAGATTGGGAAGACTTTAAATGGTGTATAGAAAATCTCCCCGAATCAAACGCTGTAGAACTCCCAAAAGGTTCTATTAAAAAACTCATCGGTAGAGAGCTTACTTGGAATGATGAACCTGTAGAACTTAAATACTAAAATTTATGTTCAAGCTATATAACGTTAAAACAAAACATTATGAGAACAATAAAATTTCGTGGAAAGGACGTCTTCACGGACGCTTGGCGATATGGTGACTTGGTGTATAATCAAAAAGTGACAACAACAGGCTTAGAACCTCGTGTTATGGTTGGTGGGTATGAGGTTGACCCAGAGACGGTCGGGCAATATACTGGACTGAAAGATAAGAACGGCAAGGAGATATATGAGGGCGACGTGTTGCGGTCAGATACATATCCGTTCAGCTGCATCGAAGACGGTGTGCGCGACAACTATTTTGCCGTGGTGTATTATTATGAGGAGTATGCCCGTTTCGTAACAGTAACGATAAAAAATCCCGTATCTAACGTACGCGGCATTTCGGAGGGTAACCACGGAGATGTTTCGCGAGACGAAATGCTCTACTTTGAGGTTGTCGGCAGCGTTCACGATAAGGAATGGCAAGAGAAGTTGAACCTAAAAACAGAATAGCCTTATGAAGCACCGCATTTTAAAGAAGTTTGTTAAAGCTTACCGACCTTACGGCACTGACAGTAAAGGTATCCGTATTGGTATGAAGGAGGAGGGTCATTGTAAGTATTGGCATCGAGGTTCGATAGTCAGATGGTGGACTCGCGAAAGGCGTAAACAGAAAAAGTATGTAAGGAAACATCCTGAATGTGTGATTTGGATATAATAGAAACATAAGATTTATGCAAGAGACAACCCTAACAGTAAAGATTAAGTTAACTGACGACAACAGTCAACTTGTAATAGTAAATCCTTATACAACAGAACCTATATGTGCACTTGCATTGATGGGCATTTTAAAAAGTATGGGAGATTTTGCAGAAGAATGGAATAATAAACATAGTGAATAAAAATATTATGAAACAAGAAATAATATACGAAGCAAGCAGTATAGATACAATAGAACAATCTTTATTTGAGCGTCTTATAAACGCTGTAAAAAACAAATGTAAAAGAACAGCTCTTGCAAGAATACGTGATATTGCAAATTATCGAGAGCAAACGAGAGGGGTAAGCAATATCATAACTAAACATGAACTTACTCAAAAGTATTTAGTATAACTAATAAAATAAGGTGTGGACTAACACACCTTATTTTATATTATATAAGACATAATCTATTACTTTACGATTAGCTTCATCAACCTTGTTTAAATCTTTCTTTATATATATTTCCGTGATACGATGTGCTGATTTGTGCCCTAAGCAATCAGCAATAGTATCTGTTGGTATTCCTATTTCATAGGCTATTGTTGCAAATGTATGTCTTGCCCAATAAGAACTTATGTTAGGTAACCCTATATCTGCACAGATTTTGGTTAAGTTATCGTTAAGTGCGACTTCGTAATACTTGTAAGATACGATATTGTCGAAGACCTTCAGTAAATGCTCTTTGCCTCTATATCTTTCAATAATGGACATTGCTTCAGGTTCTACTCTTATATCATACAAAGTTCCTGTCTTAGCTCTTCTGTATGTAACTCTTCCGTTTTCTATCTTTGTCAATCGCGAAAGGTCTATCATATTAATACCCATAAGGAAAAACATAAGAAAAAACACATCTCTATGTTTACTTCTGATTTTTGTTAATTTGGCGTGATATAAAGTGCGCAACTGTTCAACAGTCAAAGACCTCTTCACTGTCTCTTCTGTCTTAATGCGGTACATACTGAAAACATACTCTTTCGTAACACCTCTTTTACGGGCAAAATTCAATACCGCTCTTATACACCTAAGATGTATTGCTATAGAGTTTGTGCGGTTGTGTTCTTTCCTTAATTTTTCAACATATCCATTCAACCAATCAATATCTATTTCTTCAATACTAAGACTGTCAAAATCACAGTACTCTTTGATTCTATTCATTGTATTTCTATAGAGATTTATAGTAGTTTCGTTACTTTTGGTAGCAATGAAATCTTCGTATTGCGTTTTTAACAATTTTTGGATGTTTTCTTCTTCTGATTCTTGATTGGTTAAATATTGTACGAGTTTCTTGTTGGAGTAAAAACGAAGCTTTCCTTCATTTTGTAACTCCATAATCTTGTCGTTAAGCAAAGCTATCTGTTTGCCTAATTTAATATTAATAATACGCCTGTCTGTGTGATTTTTGACTTTCTCGTTGCTTTCATCCCATTCTTCAGCTTTTAATTCATACCCAGTAGGTATGTATACAGCACTGTCCTTCCGGGCAATTTTATATTTCAACGGGTACTTGCCATTTTTCAATTTTCTTCGTTTATCCAACTTTATTGAAACCTTAATCATAAAATGTATCTCCTTTATTTGTTTGCACGCTTTTTGCACGTTTTGAGATAAAGAATGTGCATAATTGCGTTGGTTTGACAATCGTTCATAAGTAAATACTATCGCAAAGATAGCTTTTTTTAGCGATATTACAATGTTTCTTTCTTTTGTATGCTCTTATTTAAGAAAAAAGTTGTTATTTTGCATCGAAAATTCAAAAGGATACAAGCTTTAAGCCGTTACCCGTATTGTTTAGTGTTATAAAAATGGTGAATGGCTTATGGCGTTAAAATTAAAAAATGATGAAACTGTTCAGAAGTATTGTTGAACTTCAGAATGAGTTGTTCGAAGTTCGGAAAGAAGGTAAGTCAGTAGGATTAGTCCCAACTATGGGCGCTCTTCATGAGGGTCATGCATCGCTTGTCAATCGTAGCGTGTCAGAGAATGATGTTACGGTTGTATCAGTATTCCTCAATCCGACTCAGTTCAACGACCAAGGTGATTTGGACCGTTATCCGCGTACGCTCGATGCCGATTGCGCTTTGTTGGAACAATGTGGTGCCGATTATGTTTTTGCACCCTCTGTAGAAGAGATGTATCCCACAAAGGACAACAGGCATTTTGAGTTTCCTCCCGTTACGACGGTTATGGAAGGAGCCCATCGTCCCGGTCACTTCAATGGCGTTTGCCAGGTAGTGTCACGTCTTTTCTATATTGTGCGTCCCGACAGAGCTTATTTTGGCGAAAAGGATTGGCAGCAGATAGCTGTTGTCAAGGCTTTGGTGCGCTATCTCGGTCTGAAGCTGCAGATAGTAGAGTGCGACACCATACGCGAGGCCGATGGATTGGCAAAGAGTTCGCGCAACACTCTTCTCTCTGCCGACGAGCGTGCCATTGCTCCCAAGATTTACAGCGCACTTAAGGCGGGCAAGGAATATGGTGCCACCCATACGCTTAAGGAGACTCACGACAAGGTGGTAGCCGACATCAATGCCGTTGACGGACTTGAGGTGGAGTATTTCTCAATCGTCGATGGCAACACATTGCAGGAAGTGCAGTCGTGGGACGACAGCCAGTATATTGCCGGTTGCATAACCGTATATTGTGGCAAGACCCCTATACGTCTTATCGACCATATTACATTTAAGGAATAGTCAGCAACAAACATTCAGAAAGTATTTTTACCGTTATGATGATAGAAGTATTGAAATCCAAGCTGCATTGTGTACAGGTGACACAGGCCAATCTCAACTATATTGGCAGCATCACAATCGATCAGGACCTTATGGATGCTGCCAATATGATTGAGGGCGAGAAGGTGCAGATTGTCAACAACAACAATGGCGAGCGTTTCGAGACATATATTATAAAGGGTGAGCGTGGCAGCGGATGTATCTGCCTCAATGGTGCTGCGGCACGCAAGGTAGCCATTGGCGACACCGTTATAATCATTTCTTATGCTTTGATGGATTTCGAGGAAGCCAAGAAGTTCCGTCCTACGGTGGTGTTCCCCGAAAACAACAAGGTTGTCAAGTAGAAACGCAGTCGTTAGATTCTTTTATGCCAAATACAAGTACAGAAAGAAAGTCGGGCAAGCAGTCGCAGGGCAAGGCGTTCGACAAGAACTACGGCCATCTGCAGCCACAGGCTGTTGATATAGAGAAGGTGGTGCTGGGAGCGCTTATGATTGACAAGGATGCCTTCTCTATGGTGTCCGAGACTTTGCGCCCTGAGACATTCTACGAACCACGTCATCAGAAGATATACAATGCCATACAGACATTGTCTATGAACGAGAATCCTGTCGACATCATGACCGTTGTCGACGAGCTTAAGCGTGAGGGTACTATAGAGGATGTGGGCGGTGCGCCATACATAGTAGAGCTTAGTTCGCATGTGGCATCGTCGGCACATATAGAGTATCATGCCAAGATTCTTGCTCAGAAATATTTGGCACGTCAGCTCATATCTTATGCCAGCGTTGTGGAGACAAAGGCTTTCGACGAGACCCAGGATGTAGACGAACTGATGCAGGAGGCTGAAGGTTCGCTATTCGAGTTGTCGCAGCGCAACATGAAGAAGGACTACACCCAGGTAGACCCTGTCATCACCAAGGCCATTGACATTCTGCAGAAGGCGCAAGCCAATGCCGGTGGTCTTACAGGTGTGCCTACTGGATATGAGGAATTGGACAAGAAGACGAGTGGATGGCAGAGTTCTGACCTTGTCATCATTGCCGGACGTCCGGCGATGGGTAAGACTTCGTTTGCACTCTCGCTTGCCAAGAACATTGCGGTTGACTACAACACCCCCATTGCGTTCTTCTCGCTTGAGATGAACAATGTGCAGCTTGTCAACCGTCTTATTTCCAATGTATGTGAGATTCCTGGCAACAAGATGCTCAATGGTCAGTTGGCTCCTGATGAGTGGGAACGATTGGACAAGAACATCCGTCTGCTGCAGGGTTCGCCCTTGTATATTGACGACACTCCTGGTCTGTCCATCTTCGAGTTGCGTACAAAGGCTCGTCGTCTGGTACGCGAGAAGGGTGTCAAGATTATCATGATTGACTACCTTCAGCTTATGAATGCCAATGGTATGCGTTTCGGTAGCCGTCAGGAGGAGGTATCAAAGATTTCGCAGTCGCTCAAGGGACTTGCCAAGGAGCTTGATATTCCAATTCTTGCATTGTCGCAGTTGAACCGTACTGTTGAGAATCGTGAAGGTCTTGAGGGCAAGCGTCCGCAGCTGAGCGACCTTCGTGAGTCGGGAGCCATCGAGCAGGATGCCGATATGGTACTGTTTGTGCATCGTCCCGAGTATTATCACATTCTTCATGACGAGAAGGGCAACGACCTTCGTGGCATGGCACAGATTATCATAGCCAAGCACCGTAAGGGTGCTACGGGCGATGTGTTGTTAACCTTCCGTGGAGAGTTCACCCGCTTCCAAGACCCTGAGAAGCAGTCGGCTCCTATAGGCGATGCTCCTTTCGGTTCGGAGATTATAGGCAGCAAGATGAATGGTGGATCAGGCATGCCGTTGCCACCCGATTTGGAAGGAATGCCCGATGACGCCCCATTTGGTGAACCTTCTTCGCCAGCTCCATTTTAGTGATTAATTGAGAGTTGAGGGTTGAGAGTTATGATTACTTTCAACCCTCAACTTTCAACTGAATCAAACCTTACATATTCTTCTATAAGCGCACTTGTCACAGCGTGTATTGTCCGTTGTCGGCGTGAATGGTAAGTTCGTGTTGAAGATGTCGTGCAGCACTTCCTTCAGATGCTGCTCAAACTCCACCTTATATTCTCTAACGTTTGCAATCTTTTGCGAGTCAATCTCAAGCACAGGGTCGTAGTTCTCCTTCGAAGCCTGCTTGACAAAGAGCAATGCCGGACTGACGCAATCCTTCTGTTTGTTGTATTTGGTTGAATTGTCAACGATGAGCGAGTAGAGTATAGCCTGCAGATAATAGTCGGAATGTTTTTGGCTGATATTCATATCCGAGAATATCTCCTCAATCTCCTTAATCTTTCTTGTGGCTTGAATTCCCGTCTTATAGTCCACCACGCGTATCGTCGACACACCGGTCCTTGCGTCTGTCACCCTGTCCAGTCGGTCTATAATGCCGCCTATACGTATCTTGCGCACATTATTGTCTTCCGTCTCGAATGCTATCTGAGTGTATACGGCATCCTCCAGGGCCAGCATCTCGAAGGGAGCTGTCCTTTGGTCGCTATGCAGCAACTGCCTGAGATATTCTATCAGCACCTTGCGGTTTATCAGATGCAGACCGTTGTAGTAGGGACTACGCATAGAGTTCTTCACCTTAAACAGTTCCTCGTTGAAAGCCCTGTCCACAATGCTCTCCAGCAGACCCTTGGTGTTCAGATATTTCTGTATTGAGGCTTTCTCAATCCTGCCATTGTTGTGACTCATGATCTCGTCGTATATCAGTTGCGCCGACTTATGGAATATATTGCCAAACATACGGTTGTCCACCACGTCGTCCTCACAATCAGGTTCTTTGATGCTTGCCACATACTGATAGAAGAACATAAGCGGACATTTTATGTATCTGTTGATAGCCGATGGCGAAAGACTCTTCATGCCGTCGAGCTTCTCCTTGATGCTTCCTGTCTTGCTGACGCTCTTAGGCTTGTGTGCGATAGGCGAGTTGTCGGCAAGCAGATTGTAATGCTTTATCTTTTGCTGTCCGTCCACCATCATCTGTAGCATGAAGCGGCTCATCTCGCCCGTATGCCCGTTGTCGGTAGTGTTGTTGTACACGATGGTAATCTCCTCGGCACGTTGCAGCAGCCGATGAAAGTAGTAAGAGTATATAGCCACCTTATTGTCTATGGTAGTCAGTCCGTGAGCCTTGCGTATGGCATAAGGTATGAACGACGAATCGTTCACGCCCTTAGGCATGTTGCCCTCGTTGCACGATAGCAGCAGCAGGTGCTTGAAGTCGAGATTACGCGTCTCGAGCACACCCATAATCTGTATTCCCACTACAGGCTCGCCGTGAAAAGGTATTGTGGCAGCCGCTATCAGTTGCTTTATCAGTCTGCGCAATGTATTAATGTCTACATCCATGTCGCCGTTGGCAGCCAGCTGTTCCAGTCGATTTATGATGGTGTACATTCTGAACACCGACTCCTGCAGGAATGCGTCTTCTGTGTCCTTGGCGTTCACACCAATCAGCTTGATAATTGTTTCTACGTGATGTAGCAAATGCACGTTGCCGATATTTATGGTTTTGAACAGCAAAGCCAATCCCTGGTCTTCGCCGTTCATTGTAAGAGTTGCCTGGTCGGGATATACCAGATGCTGCTCTTTTATTGTGGCGTACACGTCGTTCGCCTTGTCTGAAATATAGCGCGTGTAGGCATGCCTCAGAAGCTTGCTTGCATATTGCGCACGATAGCACGTCCCCTTGCCCGCAATGCCCGAAGTGTAAGTGTCTAACAGTAGCGACACAAACGAGGCTATTGGGGTCATGCCCAACGGGAAACCACTTGTTATGTTCACCTTGTCCGCCTCGGGTGGCAGACTTTGTATAATAGGCGCCAGTATGGCTTCGTCGCACATCACGACGGCAGTCTTCCTGCCAGCCAGGCATCTGCCTTCCTCGCGCAACCATTGCGAGGCATATCTTGCCTGTATGTTCTCGGTCGATGCCATCACGAACGACACGTCCTTAGGGCGTCGCATATTCTGATAGATGTCTGCCGAGCAGACGTCAAGTTCGTTGGGAAAATCCTCCAGATACATGGCTATATACTTGCCAGCCGCATTGGTATATGCACTATTGTTGCGAGGCATATAGTAGGTGTCGAAGTCCCAGTAGAAGTGGGCTTTGCCAGCCTTCTTCAGATTGGCAAACAGTTCTTGCTCCACCTTCTGAAGCAGGTTGAAACCTACGAATATGTATGTGTCATACTCGAATTCTATGTCTTTTCTTGTGGCAACCTCTCTGTATATGGCACCTTCATATCCTATGCCCTGGTTTCTCAGTCGTTGGTTATAGTCGTGATATATGTCGCCGAAGTGACTCCACAGACTCAGAAATCGTTTCTTCAGCTCAGTCTCCTGGTCATGACTGAAGTTGGCAAAGAATCGTTTCAGCAGTTCGCGTTGCTCGTCAGTAAGATACGACAGGTCGTCAAGCTCGTGTATGTCCTTAAGGTTGCAGAATATCTTGTCGGCATCAGCCATATTCTTGTCTATGTCGTCAAAGTCGGTCAGCAGCAGCTGTCCCCAACCATAGAAGTGGTCGAGCGTCTCGTCAATGCCCGTACACTTTACAAACGACTTATGCAGGTCGCACACCAGCTTTATGGAGTCGCCCACTACATACTCCGAGTGCTTGCCGAAGAGTTCGCTGATGGTAGTATATGCCGGACTCCACATAGGCTTGCCAGCCATACGTGCCATATATTCGTTCATGAACAATGCGGCACGCTTGTTAGGAAACACCACCACAATGCGTGACATGTCAGTACCCCATTTCGCTAACATGTCCTCAGCCACATATTCCAAAAAAGTTCTTGTCGTATTCATGATGCTTATTCTTTCACCTCTTCAATGTTGTTAGTATATACAAACCACAGATATCCTCTTACGTCCTTATATCCCATACCCTTGGTTAGTGCTATGTAGCGTCTCACCTGGTCGGTATATTCCGGACGGTAGGCACCGAATTTGAAGTCTACTATCACTACCTTGTCGCCATCCTTCATCACACGGTCGGGTCTGTGCTCCCTTACCGTATCCGTAGCTTCATCGTAGTCGAGAATGGTACATTCGTTAAACAGTTCCCAGCGTCCCGAGAACCAGTCGGCTACCTGCTTGTTCTCCAGACGCTTGTGTAGCATCTTGCGCAAGCTGTCGCAGGTGGTGTTGCTGTCTTCTATCAGTCCCTCAATCTCCAGCTTCTGCAGACTCGGTTCTATGTCGTCAGCCGTGTTTATAGTGGCAAACAGGTGGTGCAACACTCGTCCTGTCTTTATATACGCCAGTCTTTGCTTCTCCTCGCTGTTGCTGTCGTCCTCGTCGCACACAAACTCCCGGCTCTTGTTGCTTTGTCTGAAGTCGGTATGGTTCTCGTACGTCTCCATTCTCACGTTCTTGTTGCTCACCTGTGGCATGAATATGTTGTCCGAGAGTGCCTTTGTCTTCTTGTCGGCAGTCTCCAGCATGCCGTAAGTATATCTTATATTGCTCTTCTTGTCGCTCGGGTCGCCTTCAAGTTCGCCTCCTTCCAGATTCATATTCACTATAGCTTCTTCTATGGTGTACGACCTTTGGTTGGCATTGCCCCTGCGTGCTATCACATACAGGCTTTGTGAGGCTCGCGTGAAAGCCACATACAGCAAGTTGAGGTTGTCTACACAGTTTTGCAGATGCTCGTCGTTGTAGTCGTCCTCGAATATTGTGCCCTTCATCTGTTTGGCGTTAAAGTCAACAGGTACGAGTGGCAGTTCGTTGAAAGGTGCCACCTTAGGCGAGCACCATATAGTGTTGGTCTTCTCTATGCTCCAGTCGCAGAATGGTATTATCACGTTTTCAAATTCCAGACCCTTGCTCTTGTGTATTGTTATGAGTCTGATGCCATGTGTGGCATTCACCTGAATGGTCTTCGAGCAGATGCTGTCGTCCCATTCCTCCACAAATTTGTCTATGTCGGCAGTATTGTTCTTCAGATAGTCGGTGAGGCAGTCGTAGAAGGCATACATATATGCGTCTTCTCCCTCTATCTTCTTCAGGCTGAACATGTCATACAGCTTCTCAGCCAGTTCGTATAGAGGCATAGCCAGCAGGTCGGGGGCGTTGTCGGCAAACTCTTTCGGCAAAGCTTCGTTCACGCCTTCATCGGTAGCCAGCAGTCTGTCCACCAGTTCGTTGTCCTTGCCCAACACCCTTGTCTGGTATGCCTTGGCTATGTATGTCTTTGCAATCTTGTCGTTGTTGTGTGTGAGGCAATGCATGGCATTGACTATAATGTTCACCGAGTCGGCACTATCCAGTCTGAAAGCCTCGTCCGACACAATCCTCACCTCTGGCATCACCTCGGCAAAGTATTCAGCCAGCTGCTGTATGGTGCCGTTCGAACGTACTATTATTGCTATGTCCGAACACTCAGCTCCGGCTTCCAGCAGTTGCTTTACAGCATCGGCGGTCTTCTGTAGTGTCTGTTCGAGATAGTCCTCCTGTGGCAGCATCTCAATACTCACATATCCCGTCTGCTTTCTGAATTCCGGCACGTTCTGCTCCACGTCCGAGTATGCCTTCTTCAGTTGTCCGGCAGCGTTGTCCGTTTTCTCTTCCTGGTTGTCATAGTCAGCCGTAAGGTCTTTGTATTCTATTTCGGCAGCCTGTGTGAAGAAAGCGTTGTTGAAGTTTATGACACGTCTCGACGAGCGGTAGTTGGTGTCAAGGCTCTTCACGTTCAGCATGTTTCTCATTGTGTGAAACTCCTGCTCAATATTGTTAAGCATGCGCCAGTCGCCCGACCGCCACCTGTATATGCTCTGCTTCACGTCGCCCACAATGAGATTGCCTTGTTCGCTACTGTGGCTCATGCACTCCTCAAGCAGCACCTTGAAGTTTTGCCATTGTACGGTACTCGTGTCCTGGAATTCGTCAATCATGATGTTGTTGAGTCGTGTACCTATCTTCTCGAATATGAATGGCGAGTCGCTGTCTTTTATAAGTGAGTGGAGTAGGGTATGTGTGTCGCTCAGCAGAAACCGGTTGGCTTCCTGGTTCATGTCTCTCACCTTGTTTTCTATGCTGTTGAGCAGTCGCAACTGGTTAAGGTGGCGCAATGTGAGCACAGCCGATTGGTATATAGGCCAGTTGCGGCTTCTTGTGTTTTCGGCGTTTATCAGGGCAGGCGCCAGCTTGGACGAAGCAATGGCTTTCAGTTCAGCATCGGCAGTCTTCTTCACCCATCCGTCGCCATTGCCATTGTCTATGGCAGTCTTCACCCTACTGGTTATCAGACTCTCGTCGTACACACCCGATTGTATCTTGACGAAATATCCTGCAGGTCCGCTTTTGCCGTAGCTAAGGTCTTGAATGTCAATGCCGTTGTTGTTCAGAATGTCGAAGAACAGTCCAGCCTCGTTCACAATCTCCGCCTCAGCCTCATTGCGCAGTTTGCGCAATTTCGAAGTGTATTGCTTGAAGAATCCCTCCTCAAGCAATTTCTCGTTAAGCAGTTTGCTGTTGGTCTTATAGAATTCACGGAATATGTTCTCGCCGAACTTCTTTATCTGTCCTATCACGTTCCAGTTCTTGTCGTCCTGCATATTCTCGTGTATATAGTCCATAATCCATGCCAGGAGCTGGTCGTCCTCCGAAAGATTGTCTATCAGATTGTCAACGGCATTACGTTCAATCTGGTAGTCGTTCAGTTCCACGCGCAGGTTGGCAGTAAGGTCCAGTTCGCGAGCCAGGTTGCGCAATACACTCTGAAAGAACGAGTCGATAGTCTCGATACGGAAGTAGCTGTAGTTGTTCACTATATTGTGTAGGGCCATACCCGCACGTTCAGCCATGAACTCCTCCGTGACGTCCATGTCAGTCTTTATCTTCTCAATATAGCTTTTCGAGTCAGGCAGTCGTTTCCATATGCCATACAACTGACTCAGTATACGTGTTTTCATCTCCTCCGTAGCCTTGTTGGTGAATGTCACGGCAAGCGTAGACCTGAAACTTGTAGGGTCGTTGATAAGCAGTTTGATGTACTCTACTGATAGTGTAAATGTTTTGCCACTACCAGCGCTGGCTTTGTATACTGTGAGTGCTTTATGTGCGGTATTCATAAGCTGGAAGTTGTTTTTAGCCGTTATGGTTATTCTGCTTCGGCAGCAATTGCGTCAAGTCGGCTTATGGCTGTCTGCATGTCTGTAGCAAAAGATGTATGGTCGGTCAGGAAGTCGTTCTTTCCGTCTGCTGTCTTTTCGTACAGCTGACGGTTCATCGACTCCACATACGAAGCTATGGAGTATTCTATGTCGTCCTTCTGCCGCATGTCGTTGCTGTACATATACACGCGCCACTTCTGATGAAAGAAGCAAAAAGCCGATTCTATGCAGTCTTTTGAAATCATTTCTCTTTGTTTTGTAGTCAATAATTTTTTTGTCACGAATCATCACGAATTATCCTTGAATTGTTTCATAAGTACTTCTTTCCATAATTCGTGGTCAGTTCATGATAATTCGTGACTATTATCGCGCTTTATTCTACTACAGTAACCTTATTTATTACGATGTCTTCTTTGGGACGGTCGGCAGGGTCGGTATCCACGTTTATTATTTGCTCAACGATGTCCATACCGCTTTCCACCTCGCCAAACACAGTATACTCTCTGTCGAGGAAAGGAGTGCCACCTACCGTAGTGTAGGCATTCATCTGCTCCTCCGTGAATCCTACAGGCTGCTGTTTGCAGATTTCCTTAGCCTCCTTCTGCAGACTGTCCTGCAGTTCTTGCAGACCCGCACGGTCGCGATTGCGTCTCATTTCCATAATCTTGTCCTTGTGATAAGTCACGAGGTCGTTGAATGTGGTGATCTCCTGGTTCTGCTTCATCTGCTTCTCCATCTGTTTCAGTTGGGCAGTCTTGTAAACATCTCCCCATACAATGTAAAACTGGCTGCCGCTCGATTCCTTGTTCGGATTCACCTCGTCGCCAAGACGTGCAGCACACAAAGCGCCGCGCTTGTGGAATAGGTCTGGCTTTATTTCAGCCTCAATAGTATAGTCAGGACCGCCAGCCCCGAGATGCTTGCCGGCAGGCGCACCTTTCGATTCAGGGTCGCCACCCTGAATCATGAAGTCCTTAATCACACGATGAAACAAAGTGCCGTCATAGTAGCCCTCGCCAATCAGCTTAAGCATATTGTCACGATGTTTTGGAGTCTCGTCATAAAGGCGCACAACGATGTCGCCCTTCTGTGTTTCGATTTTTATCTTTGCCATAGTTCTTATAATTTCTTATAATGCAAAGTTACAACAAAAAGTTGGTAAATGGTGATTTTTGCCAAGTCGAAGCACAACTTCGCCCTATAAGCGCAAATCAATTGCAATAAAACACTATATATTAATTAAAAATTAGTAACTTTGCTCATTCTATAGGCATTTCCCGCCAATAGATACTGATTTCAACATCGAAAACGAACGTGTTTCATACGATGCAGAACAACAAAACTGGTCAAAAAGTTACGTCCACTACTACATGGGACGACGGCAGTCATAGGCTGCGAAATCAGATACATCTCCGGAGCAACAGTAGAAATAGACCGCGAACTGCTCGACATAGTAAGCAATGAGTAAAGATGCTTGAGTCACGAATTACCAAGAATTATCCACGAATTACTTTGGTTAATGTTAAGTGTTAAATGTTAAGTGTTAAATTCAAAATAGAATAATTCAAAATCGCATGCAAAGCAGCGAACAACTCAAAATTCAAAACTCAAAATTCCAAATTGCCTCTAACGCAAACCATATGAGACTATGGCGTCCTCGCCATAGCCTGAGCAAGCAAAAGTACAGGTTGCCATACTGTTGGTTTCCCTTTAGTCATTCGATGCATCTTCGTCTGTCCTCCGTTTTGCCTCCGATATACCTCCGATATACCTTCGATACATCTTCGATTGTTCTTCGATTCCCGAACGATTCCCGAACGATTCCCGAACGAAGCCCGAACGGAGGATGAACGAAGGATGAACGAAGGATGAACGAGAATCGATCGAAGAACGAACGAGAACCGAACGAAGAGCTATCGAGAAGCAATCGAGAACCGATCGAGAACCGATCGAAGAATCAAGCGTAGCATAACGCTTCATTACAGACTTGTTTGTTGGATTACG
>SAMEA3663048__coassemble_784_pt1 | contig 15991 bp, 10 predicted proteins | sample SAMEA3663048__metabat2_high_PE_014 | metagenome-assembled genome bin SAMEA3663048 (sample SAMEA3663048) | pig gut metagenome | biome: pig gut; feature: pig-associated habitat; material: faeces | place: France | collected 2012
GCAACTCTATCCATTGGATATAATGCTCTGGGAGCATCGGATGCTCTACGCTTCCCACCTTTACACGATAGCCGCCCTCGATCGGTTCTATAACGGGCACATGCTTCTCCTTTGCCGCATCCGTTGTGTTCTCCTTCATCAGTTTCATGGGCTGACCGCAGCAACTGAGCATGGCTCCAGGATTCACTACCTCTACCACGTTGCCACAAACCGTGCAACGGTAGATTTCTCTTGTCTTAGTCATAATCGTTCCTCCGAAAATTTAGAAAATTAAATGATGTCTTTATTCTTTGATGGATGTAAATATACTCATTTTCTGCGAGTTACACAAACTTTAGAGCCTTTTTTTATTCCAAAATAAAGTTAAATCTACACCTTAGACCGAGGGTTGAGTCGATTACAGATGACAATGTGGCGTCAAATTGCTCCATAACCCGAAAATATTTCTCCAAAAGGAGTGTGTTTCTCAAGTTTTATTTCTATCTTTGCTATGTCTATCGTCAGATTCTCTTGTTTGTTTTGCAACACTAAGATAAGTGAAAAATCTGAAATGGCAAAAAATAATTTTTATACTATTATGAACATTTGTATTTTTGTTGGTGCACGTCCCAACTTTATAAAGGTGGCTCCCATTCTTCGTGCAATGGATGCAGCTGGAGTAGATCACAGCCTTGTGTATGCAGGACGTGAAGACGATCCTACCCTTGAGGCATCATTGTTTGACGACTTGCAGATGTCGCGCCCTGATGTCTATCTTGGCGTAGACTGCGAGAACCTTAATGAGCTTACTGGACAGGTGATGTCGGCATTCGAGCGCTATTTGCAAGAGAATAAGACAGATACTGTAATTGTAGTAGACGACCTTGCGTCTACAATGGCTGCGGCTATCGTAACCAAGAAGCAGGGCATACGTTTGGCTCATCTTGTGGCTGGTACACGCTCGTTCGATATCAACATGCCTAAGGAGATAAACCGACTCGTGATAGATGGATTGTCTGACCTTCTATTTACAGCAGGCATCGGTGGCAGTAGTGCAGCAACACGTGAGGGAGCCGAGTCGTCAAAGATTTATCAGGTGGGTAACATTCTGATGGACACTCTGCGCTTCAATCACCAGCGTTTGCAGCGTCCTGCCATTATGGACGACTTGCAACTTACCGACCGTCGTTATATCGTATTTACGCTCAATCGCAAGGTTCTAATTGGCGATACCGACGAGTTGCGTGCCCTATTGGTAAGCATGATGTCGCATGCAGGAGATGTTCCGGTTGTAGCTCCATTGCGCAAGTTGGCTGCCGAAGCTGTTCAGAAGATTGTCAACGAGAATCCTCTGCTCTTTAACGGACTACACATCGTTAGTCCGCTCGGCTATCTTGAGTTCGGCTATCTCACAGCCCATGCTCTCGGCATTGTTACCGATTCGGGCAACGTGGCTGAAGAGGCAACGTTCAATACCGTGCCTTGCATCACGCTCAATAGCTATACCGAGCATATCGAGACAGTTAAGACCGGCTCTAATGTGCTTGTAGGCGAGGACCCCGTACTGCTTGGCGAGGAAATGACTCGTATGGTAAATGGCGAGTGGAAGCATTGCGGCATTCCGGAACGCTGGGACGGACGTTCGGCTGAGCGAATCGTGCAGACGTTGGTGGAGTAGAAGGCACAAGCCCTACCCCCAGCCCCTCCCTTGTAGGGAGGGGAGTGGTATGATTTGAGTATGCTTTTTAAAATATTTGCTTATGAACAACAACAGATCCATTTTATGCTCTGCGCTGATAGCATTGAGCATTGTAGTCCTTGGTTTCTGTATCAAGGGCGGTATTGACAATTTTGCCAATAAGGACCGCAAGGTTGCTGTGAAGGGATTGGCTGAGAAGGAAGTTGATGCCGACAAGGTGACGTGGCCTATTGTCTCGAAAGAGATAGGTAATGAGTTGCCTGAGCTTTATACGCGTCTTGGCAACACTCAGTCGAAAATCAAGCGTTTCCTTATTGCCAACGGCATCAAGGCTGGGGAGATAAGCATTAATGCTCCTAAGGTTATTGACCAGACTGCCGACCAGTATAGCGACAATCGTCGTACCTATCGTTACAACATAACATCGGTCATCACCGTAACATCGCGTAACGTGAAGCTTGTGCGTTCAATCATTGCACGCCAGGGCGAGTTGCTTAAGGAGGGTATAGCCATTGTTGATGGCGGTTGGGACAATCCCGTCAAGTACGAGTATGTATCATTCCGCGACATGAAGCCTAAGATGATGGAGGAGGCAATTGCTAATGCAGAGAAGACAGCCGAGCAGTTTGCCAAGAACTCGAAGAGCAATCTCAACAAGATTGTATCGGCCGACCAGGGACAGTTTTCTATTGAGGACCGCGACCAGAACACTCCGTACATCAAGAAAGTAAGAGTGGTAACTACAATAGTCTATTCGTTGAAGGATTAATATGCAACCACGACATAGAGACAATTACGAATTTCTCACGCAGGCACCCGTATCACGTGTCATCCTCACGATGGCAGTGCCTACAATTGTCTCTATGCTTGTGACGTGCCTTTATGTTATTGTCGATACCTACTTCGTCGGTCAGCTCAACACACAGTCGACTGCCGCAGTCGGTATCGTCTTTCCCTTGATGTCGCTTATTCAAGCCATAGGCTCTTTCTTCGGACATGGCAGCGGTGTCTATATGTCGCGCGAACTTGGCGCGCGTCGCACCGACAATGCCTCGTCGATGGCCACTATCGGATTGGTTTATGCTTTGCTGACAGGCATTGTGATTGCCATCCTTGCATTATTCTTCTTGCGCCCACTCTCACTATTGCTTGGTAGCACAGCCACCAGTCTTCCTTATACCGAGCTATATATGGCTATCATATTGCTTGGCACTCCTTTTCAGATGGCCTCATTCACTCTTAACAGCCAATTGCGCATGCAGGGTAATGCCCGTTATGCAATGTGGGGCATCATCAGCGGAGCTTTGCTCAATGTCGTGCTCGACCCCATATTGATATTCGCTTGCAATCTTGGACTGCGTGGAGCTGCGCTTGCTACCGTCATCGGGCAGTTGGTTAGTGTTGCCGTGCTGCTTGCAATGTGTCATTTTCGTGCTACTGCTGGGGTGCGTCTTCGTCCGCGATACATCTCTCTGCATTGGCATTATGTGCGTGAGATAGTATATGGCGGTTCGCCTTCGTTGTCGCGACAGGGATTGGCAAGCATCTCTGTTATTCTTCTTAATGTTGCTGCTGCTGGTTATGGTGATGCTGCCGTGGCTGCTATGTCAATAGTCAGTCGTGTCACAATGTTTGTAATGGCAGTTATCGTTGGTCTTGGACAAGGTTTTCAGCCTTTCTGTGGCTATTGTTATGGAGCAGCCCTGTACAACCGTTTACGTCATGGCTTTTGGTTTACTGTGCGTGTAGGTTTCATCTTTCTGTTGTTCTTTTCAGCAGTATTCTTTTGCTTTGCCGAACAGACCATAGCCGTTTTTCGCGATGACGCCATTGTCATTGCCATTGGAAGTACGGCGTTGCGTTGGCATCTTGCCGTCTATCCGCTCAATGCCTACATCATGGCTGGCAATATGATGCTGCAGACCACGCGTCGTCCCATACGTGCCAATGTGCTTTCGTCGGCTCGCAAGGGTCTTGTTTTCATTCCTTTTATACTTATTCTTCCGCATCTATTCGGACTTATGGGCATTGCCATGTGTCAGGCGGTGTGCGATGTAGTCACGTTTATCATTGCTATTCCAATAGTGCGTAGTGCATTCCGTGAAATGACATAAAATTGGAATAATGTTCCATTTATGGTAAAATAAGTTTAAAAACGTCTGAAATATAGTTGCGAAACTTGCAAATGTCAAAATTAATCGTTATATTCGCAATATCTTAAAAACTAAAAAAGGGTGAAGTCTCACATCTCCAGTATTAATCTAAAATGGCCGACAATGAGACATAGGCCAGAATGGGAGGATGGCATTATGAGAACAACAAAGAGAGTGTATGATTTTGAATCATTTGAGCTCGACAATATCTACAACGAAGAAGACGATCGTCAGTTTCGTGTGGATCGTATAGATTCATCCATTTGGTATAATTAATCATGTCGCTATGATTGATTGACTATGTACAAATCATCTTTAGAACATTTCCCAAAGAGAACGAGTAACCCACACCCCGCAAGCACTCGCCCTCTTTGGGGATTTCTTTTTTATAACATCTGATTCTTCATACATCTATTGAATATACCGTACGACCTCATCTGTCGGTCGAACTCGTTTTCTGTCATCACTACTGTATATTTATTCTTTGGATAGCGTTGTATCATGCCGTTGATTTTCATTGCCAGCGTTTCAGCCATATTGCCGTCGATGCAGGCAAACAGATGAGCAATGTTGAACACAACGAGTCGCGACGGCAGACAGCATTCTTCTGTTTCATTGTCAGACTTCAGAATGTCAGCAGCCTCGTCTATGCTATTCGTAAACCTATGTTCAACGTTCGCCCATTGCTTCTCGCTTGGCTGTTGATTGCAGATTTGACGCTCGTCGAACAGCCTTTCTCCCATACGTAGCATTTCTTCTGACGTGTCCACTCCAACATATTCAATCTTGGTCATTTCTGCTGCAAAGCGCTGGGCGAAGGCAATGCCGTAAGTAGCCGGACCGCAACCTATGTCAATCATTACAACATGCTTGCCACAACTCTCAGCCATCTTCATTATGCTCTGATACTTCTCACGCCACACGGTTTCGGCTTCTTTCAAGTATTGCGGCATGTAGTAATGACAATACATTCTTACTTGGTCTTCGGCAGACACCACTACAGACTTGTCAATCTGCCTGTTGTAGGCGGTCTGTGGCGTTTCAAAGTCATGTCGTCCGTAGTTGATAATTGTCTTCTCGAAATCCTCGCCCAGTCCAAGAAGCCCATTGCTTGCTGCTGATACCTCAAGTTCTTTAACCTTGAATTCGCCTTTGCAATACTCTATAGGTGGAATGTCGAAGAAACAATCCTTGTCTTTCAGATACATCAACAGTTTGTAGAACGTGAAGTTCTCCATCAGAATGTCGGCATTACCCACCATTAGCAGTTGCAGTCGGGCGCGTGTCATGGCTACATTCAGCTTGCGGTCAATCACCATTCCGTCCTCCACGAAAACGTTGTTGGTGAGGAAGTTCAGCTGATTGTATTGCTGCACCGTGAATCCGTAGATAATGTAGTCGCGCTGACTGCCTTGATATCTCTCTACCGTGTCGATGGTGATGTTGTGCAGTACGGCAATGCCCGACTGGTCGATGGCGCTGCGCACAGTAGCAATCTGGTTGCGGTAGGGTACAATGACACCTACAGTCTGGTTTTCGTCAAACCATTCTTTGGTCTGCCTGTAAATCTCGACTACCGTTGCAGCAATCATTTCTGCTTCCACCTGGTTTGTCTTCACCGAAGCAGAAGTTCTTGGGCGTGGTGCTGACACGAACGCCACACGTCGCATACTCAACAGTTGTGCTATTCCGTTGGTGGATGCTGTCGGACTGTACGGCAACGTCTGATGATGCAATGGCACCACTTCAAGGCGGTTGCCGTAGAAGGCATAGTTGGCAAACTCGGATATTGTCTGGTGCATACGTCCCTGACGCGTTAGCATATAGACATAGCGCGGGTCGTAGCCCTCATCGGTCTTGAATTGCGCCAGCAACCGTTCGAATAGCGATCGGCGGCAGTCTGTAAGATTGATGTCGCGCAACAAGGGTTCGTCAACAGCCGATTCCTCCTGCGTCTGTTGTACAACGGCAGGCAACTGCTTGTGGTCGCCTATCAGTACAAAGCGTTCTATGGCATTTCTGCCTCCCGACTTGGCGCTGAGCAGGCCAATCAGGTGTGGCTCCAGAATCTGTGATGACTCGTCGATAATGGCAAGGTCGAAGTGTTTTATCTTAAAAAGGTGGATGTTGGCGTTCAATGCTGCAGTTGTAGCACAGAACACACGCATTTGGTCTACCACCTCCTTTACCTCCTTGCCCGTACGGCATAGCTTCACTCTGTTGCTGAGCAAGTGGTCATGAAAAGCCTCGTCGCAGTTCAGTTCCGAACCTATGCGTATGAAGTCGATGTTGCTCTCCACCAGTTTCGAGCACATTTCGTCCACAGCACGGTTGGTGTACGACAGCAATACTATGTTCGAATGCTCGTCGGTGAGTTCTTCTTTCAGTATGTTTAGCAGTCCGAACGAAGTCTTTCCAGTTCCCGGAGGACCGATAACCAGAAATATGTCGCGCGACTGCTTGGCTCTTTCCACCAGGGTGTTAAACCTCCCGTATTCGCCACGCATGTGTATGTGTTCGTCTACGGTAGGCATGCGCTGGCTCAGTATCAGGTCGCGGCGCTCCTTATTTGCTGACAGAAAACTGTGCAGTCCGCTGTACAGAGCGCGTGACGACGACTCAAACATGTCGTGCTCTATAGCCCAACGAGTGCCCTCGGGTGCATCAAACACCTGTCGGTCGGTTTGTGAATTGCGCAGCACAACCTCGACGCCCATTGTCGTGATTTCCTTTATCGAAGCGCGGTTCACCATCTGGGCGCAGGCGTTGGGCACGTTGCCCTCACGGTATGGATAGACTATCACGATGTCGCCCTTGCGGAAATTGGATGTGTCGGCCGACTGTTCCATGTCAAACTTCAGTTTCAGACTCTCCACCATTCCATCGGCTGAGAGTCCGAATTCCTCAATCGTCATTTCCTCATATATATTGCCTGCCGCCCGCTTGTCCTCAAGAGTGTCGAGCCAGATGGCTGCAAATCCACTGTCGTCCTTGGTCTTGTTGCCCACCTTGGCAAGCAGATGTTCGCGTTCCACGAATTTTAGGAATCGGAAGTAGTATGTCCGCTCCAGTTCTGTAGCCTCATGTATTGGGCGTAGTATGTTCTCTAGTTCGGGTCGTGTCCATTCCTCCCACAGCCGTCCGGTCACTCCCTTGCGGTTGAGTTTGTCGGCTGTCAGATTGCGCAGTATGCTTATGCCCATATTGCCTGGTGTCAGATCTGTCCACGTCAGCAGATTTCGCATGCGTATTGCTCGCAGCGTCAGTTCCGGAAGATTGGCAATCGACACCAGTCCCTCGGCATATTTGGAGTATAACAGCATAAAGTGGCGCAGCTGGTCGGAGTGTTTCTTGAACTCGTAGTTGAACAGGGCACGATATAGCGACAACTGTACGAGATGCTTCTCTTGCGGTACAGGTCGGTTGGGATTGTATTCGGGCGACGAGAAAGGCACAAATTCACCCTTGCCCGACTTCTGCTCTATTATCGTGGTGCGTCCTTCCTTCTCGTGCAGCAAGTCGAGACGTCCCTGTATACCGAGTACGTCGCTGAAGAAGGTAGGCTCCAGCACCACCGCCTTCGGGTCGTACTCGTCCACTTCCTTGGGCAGGTCGTTGCCTATGAGTTTCTGTATGTTCTGTTTCTGTTGGCGTGCGTCCTGGTAGAACTTCTGCACCGTAGCCTGGTCGTTCATGTCGTCGCACGAAGTCAGACTTATGGTGTTGGTCTTGAAGAATTCCATAACGCCCTCGCCGAACGGTACGTTACGGTTGTGTATTGTGTCGTCCAGAAAGCGTCCTGCCAGATTACCAAGGTGGATGTGCACCGTGTTGGCTTGTGGCTTCAGTCGGTTCACCATGTTCACGTATGGCGATTCGGCGTAGGTTTCGAAGCACGAGGCTATTGTCGTGATGTCTATCAGATAGTCGGGTTCGTAAATGATGAGTTCGGGCATGCACACATCCTCCTCCATGCGAATGCGCACGAGGTTGAGCTGTGTGTCAACCGACAGGATTTGTTTCAGATAAGTCCAGTCGCCCTTTCCTCCCAGCGTCAGATAACGGTTTTGCTGTCCGTAGCAGATCTTAAGTTCCGAAGCGTTCTGTTCTTCTGTAGCGTAAATGTAGTCGTCGTCCCACGAACGTACGATGCAGCGCAGCAGGTTAATGTCGAACTTGCTCCAACGTCCCTTGCGGTCCTTCTTGGGCAGCAGCCTGTTGAGCGACTGCGGTATAGCCGTAACTCCACACACGTAGCTCACCAGTAGGGCTGTCGACTTTATGTTGTATGCCAGCGCCTGCTCCAGTTCTTCGTTGCTCATGCTGTGCATAGCGTTCAGCTCCTTGCGCGTGTCGTGTATCAGCATAGCCGTTTCGGTAGGGATGCCGTGTTGCTTCGTCAGATAGTCGAGCTTGGCAAACATACCGATGAAGTTGATGCTGTTGTGTGCAATGCCCTGATTTACCACGCGTTTGAAGATGTCGCGCAGTATGGCGTATTTCTCGCGTATGGTGAAGTCGGCTGTGCACACGTCTTCCAATTGTTCGTAAAACGACATGGCGCAGTCGGCTGTATATGCTATGTTTTCGTTTCTGTTGTTATGTTCCATTCTGTTTGCAAAGGTAGTGCAAACCTAAGACAAGTCAAAAAAATCATAAGTTCATTTTCCAAATCTTATAATCTTTATCCTTAAATCTGTAACACCTTATATAATAAAAGCCGTAACTTTGCACTTATGGAAAAGAAAATACTCCCTGTAATGGGAATGGCATGTGCTGCTTGCAGTGCCAATGTAGAGCGCAAGCTCAAGATGATGGACGGAGTGAAGTCGGTAGCCGTATCGCTGCCTGGCCGAACTGCCATGGTAGAATACGACGAGCGTGTAGTGACGCCCAAGGATATGAAACGCATCATTGACGGTGCCGGCTATCTTCTTATTATCGATGACGAAACGCGTGTCGACGCATTGGAACGCAATGCCTACCGACAGCTGAAGCGACGTATGATACTGTCGTGGCTGTTGGCGCTTCTCACCATGTCGGTGTCGATGGGGTGGGTGAGTGTAGGTTCGCGCGATGCTGCCAACCAGGTGCTTCTCATCATAGCCTTGTTGAATATGGTGTATTGTGGACGCCAGTTCTATGCTAACGCATGGCGCCAGCTTGTACATCGCTCTGCCAATATGGACACGCTTGTGGCTCTGTCCACTCTCATCTCGTTCGGCTTCAGCGTGTTCAATACCTTTTGTGGCGAGCAGTTCTGGGGATTGCGTGGCATAGAGTGGCACACCTATTACGATGCGTCGGTGATGATTGTCACCTTCGTGCTCACAGGTCGCTGTCTTGAACAGCGTGCCAAGCGGTCGACCGCCTCAGCCATACGTTCGCTCATGGGACTTGTGCCCAAGCAGGCACACGTGGTAGTTGACGACGAAGTGCACGATGTGCCGCTTGCTACTGTTGCCACACGCGATATTGTAGAGGTGCGACCGGGAGAGAAGATACCAGTTGACGGTACTATAAGCACAGGCGAGGGCTATGTAGACGAATCTATGATAACTGGCGAACCGGTGCCTGTGCGCAAGCAGTCGGGCTGTCGACTTTTGGCAGGCACGATAGTAAGCGAAGGCACTTTGCGCTTCCGTGCCGAACAGGTAGGTCAACAGACGGTGTTGTCTGGTATAATACGTATGGTACAGGAGGCGCAAGGCTCGAAGGCTCCCGTGCAGCGTTTTGTCGACCGTGCAGCCCTTGTCTTTGTGCCTTGCGTGCTTGGAGTTTCGATACTAACCTTTGTGCTGTGGCTTGCCATAGGCGGAGCGGCAGTTCTGCCTCAGGCCGTATTGTCTGCCGTGTCGGTATTGGTCATAGCCTGTCCGTGTGCTATGGGACTCGCTACGCCTACCGCTCTGATGGTGGGCATAGGCAAGGCGGCGCAACAGGGCATTCTGGTCAAGGATGCTACAGCCGTAGAGCAACTCTGCCGTGTCGATGCACTCGTTATCGACAAGACGGGCACGCTCACCATACCTAATCGTAATGTTGATTTCCGTTCGGCAGCCGACATTCCTCTTGAGCAGCGCGAGCAGCTGAAGCCCCATGCTTCCGAGGCAATAGCCATGCTCAAGGCGCGTGGCATTGACGTGTGGATGATGAGTGGCGACCGTGAGGAGGCTGTTGCCTATTGGGCTAAGAAGGCAGGTATAGAGCATTGGCAGAGCCAGTGCCTGCCGCAGGATAAGGAGAATATAGTGCGTCGTCTGCAAGGCGAGGGTCGTCGTGTGGCAATGGTTGGCGACGGCATCAACGACTCGCAGGCTCTTGCCCTTGCCGATGTCAGTATTGCTATGGGGCGTGGCACCGACGTGGCAATGGACGTTGCGCAAGTGACGCTTATGGGCGACGACCTGCGTCGCATAGCCGATGCCTGTCAGTTGTCGCACCATACGGTAGGCATGATACGACAGAATCTTTTCTGGGCATTCGTCTACAACATTGTCTGCATCCCCTTGGCTGCCGGATTGCCGCATGTCTTCGGCGTTGATTTTCAGATAACGCCAATGTGGGCAAGCGCACTTATGGCTATGTCGAGCGTAAGTGTTGTGATGAATAGTCTAAGGTTGAAGTACAAGAAATAGAAAGCGTTGGGCAGTTGAATTCCAACTGTCCGAGAATTAAAATTCAACTGTCAGAAATAAGGACTCTTTTTGCTCTTCAAAAGGAGTCCTTTTACCCTTCAAAACGAGTCCTTTTGCAAGCCAAAACGAATCCTTTTGCTGTCCAAAACGAGTCCTTTTGAAAGTGAGAAGGACAACTATTCAAAACGTGATGTTTTTTGCTACCTCGCGGGGAAGAATTTGTTTCCTCCCGAGGTAGCGAATTTTTTCTGCCGAGACAGCAGAAAATCTCTGCCGAAACTTTAATGTACGTTGTAGTATGAAACAATATTATATTCTAAGGTTCCTAATCTCTTCTTCCGACAAGTCTGATGCTTGCACTATAGTTTCTAAAGGTACTCCAAGAGAAAGGAGATTGGCGGCTATCTTTTCCTTAGCTTCTTTTTCGCCTTTAGCCATACCCTCAGCCTTTCCTTCCGCAAACTTCGTCTTCTCAGCCGTCCTTATGGCATTAACTATGTCGCGGTAGGCATTGACGCTATCCTCGTACATTTTTAGCTCTTGCGTATTAAATTTGGAAATTTCAGCTTGCTCAAAAAGCCTTGTAAAGACACGCTCCTGGAGAACTGCTGGGCGTTGCATAAGTCTGGAGAGATTCTTAAGCACATACATCCATTTGTCATACATAGTCACAAGTTCCGATTCCTGCTTGTCGAACTTCGGAATCTCAACATAGATATACGTCAGTTTGTCGTAGAATATCTCGTGCGTGTCCACCTCCATCAGCTTCACCTCATGGTGCCAGCGCCTGGCATTCTCAAGTCCATCCGCAAAGTTGAAGTTCAGCAGACCGATTGTATAAACGGGATTAAGATGGAAGTTCCAGTCGCCTCCACGTTGCGCCTGCTCACGAATGGGGAACGTAGAATAATAAATAGTGCGGTCCTTGAAGAACTCCTGATACACGTTCTGCATCTCCACTATAAACATCTCGCCCTTGTCGTTCTCACAATATACATCGAATATGGCACGGCGTGCATCGGCACGGTCGCCAAGTTGCTCGGAATTGAGATACGTGATGTCCTGAACGTTCTGCTCGCCATGAAACATAGCATTCAAGAAACTGATGAGCAACTCCTTATTAAATTCAGAGCCGAAAAGTCGCTTGAAGCCAAAGTCTGTATGTGGATTAATGTATTTCTCTACCATAACGCTGCTATTTATTATTTTATCAGCAAATATACAGCATTTTTATTGATTTATAAACAATAGACATTAAAAACTTAGTTTACCAAAACCATCTCTTCATCATTCTATGGCAATGTCAAGTGTCAGCGTTACCAACAGTCTTCGGTTGTCATAGTCTTAAATAAAGACTATGACAACCTCATGAAATGTACTTATCCTATTACCAACTCATCAATGATGTTCTTGACGCCGGTACTGTTGATCTGCTTTCGGAAGTGTACGGTATAACCATTTGCTGTCATGGCCTTGAAGAACTGCTCAGCACACGAAATCTTGGTGTCCTCATCAGGTGAGATATGTGACTCCTTATCATACGCCTTAGTCTCAATCACGATGTTCAGTTCTTTGGAGCCGTCGGACTTCTTGACCACATACATAAAATCTGGACTATAGTTACTTGAAGCCACTGTTGGAATACATATGCTGTGTGATGGAATCTTGCCATATACGATGACTTCATCTATCTCTGTCTTGATATTCTGTAATTCCAAACCTGAGTCATGAGCATAAGCATCATAGAGATACTTGACGGGTGGGTCGCCTGGCACACTCTTATTGCCAATGTATGCCTGAACAACTTCATCCTTCACTGTTCCATCAGCATTGGTGAGCTTGGTTTCCTTCACTGTGTAGTTGGCTTGCTTATAGCGCACAAAACCAACGAGCTGGTCACATTTCCAATCATCTACAGCACCAATCAATCTGGTCAACGAACTATCGTTGAACATTTCGTTGGTGAGATGATAGCCACCATTTGCTGCTTCACATATAGCCTTATGCAGAATATGAATAGGAATGTTGGTGTATCTTGAAGCTCGCTTTAGGTACTCATTATAGCTATAATGGCGGTCATGCAATGTCAATTCTGCATGAGCACCTTCATTGGCAACTGCTACGTTTCCCTCGAATTCCAAGACTTTACGAGATGACTCTACGGTCTGAAGAGAGAATACGTGCTTATCATTGATGATTGAAGGCAGTTCGGCTTCTATCTTCTTGTCTATCGCCTTATCAAAGTACAGAACGTACTTCCTATTCAGTTGTGCCCACAGCTCTCGCAGTTCCTCAAATCTTGCCTTACGGATATGAATCTTATCATTACGACTGCTGTTACGATTGATGATACGATTGGTATTCACACCACTTGTAACATCCTTAAACTCAGGATATTCAATCAACATATCATCAAACTTCTCTGGAACCACCTTCTTATCAAAGTTGACATAACCTTTAGTCATCAGTTCAATAAAGAACTTATTGACTTCGATATTGCGCTTCTCGGCAACCTTGATGATATCTTCTGCGGTAATTGAAAGCGGACTCTTCTGGTCAGCGTCAAGTTCACCAATGATTTCAGCCACCAGTTTGTTGGCAAAGTCCTTCTCCGTAAAATCTACAATGTAGTTGAGCATGAAGGAAGAATCGCTGATGCGGTTTCCTACACTGTCAACGGGCAGACGCAGTCCACGGCCTACCTCCTGCAACTTACTGATTTCTGATCCACTTGAGCGCAACTTGCAGATAGTAAACACATTCGGGTTATCCCATCCTTCTTTCAATGTCCATTTAGAGAACAGGAATCGCAGGACGTTTGGCTTGCCTTCCTCATCCGTAAAGCTCAAGAGTTCTTTCTTGCCATGAAGAATCACCTTCACCTCGTTGGCAATATTCTCATCCGAGTCGTTATTGTCTTGTGAGAAGTATCCTGCACATGAAGCATCTATATTTTCAAGAGTGGCTCTCAGATATGCCTCGTATTCAAGAGTGTTCTGTCGTGCCAGTTCCTTCTTTACTCTTGCATTCAATATATCGATAAATTTCTTTCTGAGCCAGCCATCGTTCTTACCTTCTGGTCCGCGGAAACTTTCAATACTGTCAATAAAGAACAGAGCCAGTGTCTTGATTGGCAGTCCTTCGCGACAGAAATTCTCACGTTCTGTCTCAAAGTGACGCATCAAGGCCAGCTCTATCATACCCTCTTGATAGGACATACCGTATTGATCAGGGAAAAACTCTTCGCCAGTCTGCTTCTCCTGACCATTGCTCAGGCTGACACCATTTTTGCTGATAGCCTCTACGACAACGCCATCCAAATCATTATCAATGGAGCCAAGACTCTCACCCACATGAAGCGTGAAAGTCTTACCCGCATTGTCAGCACTTGTTAGCTTCATGTTGGCGCTATCACCTTTCACGGTTGATAGTACCTTCACCTTCTTTTCAGCCTTCTTACCTCCAGGCAACTCCAGATGCTCTTTTGCAACGCCCTTTATGAGTCCTTGATTGAAAGAATCTGCTGCATTCAAGTCATAAATTAGTTCTTGATAGTCCTTTACCGCATGTTTGTTCTTACCTTTACCTACCGTAAGCTCTGGGAATGTAGCACCATAGCGCAACACCAACTGAGGTCGGAAGTTCTCAATAAGTGCAGTATATGATTTGCTACCACGCTCCACACGATGCGGCTCGTCGATAATCAACACAGGCTTAGTATCCGCAATAGCATCCACTGGACGATGGAATTCGCCCAGCATCTGGTCATAGTCCTCACGAGTCAGCAACTTACCATTAGTAATGAGTTGCGTATTAAGCAACAGCACGTATATCTTATGCTTGGCATGGTGAGTGCCATAAAAGAAATGTCCTACGGCAGAAGGCATATTCAGACGCCCCTTCTTCTGTTGCTTCTGAGGTTCCAGTAGGCACAACTCTATCTCTGCATTGTAGTTGCACATCATCTCAAAGTGGCGTTTCACCTCTTGTTCTTTCAAGAATGCAGCAGTTCCTGCCTTAATAGGCAATGTCGGTACGGCAATGATGAACTTGTTGAAACCACAACGCTTATGCAACTCAAACATGGTTCGGGTATAGACGTATGTCTTGCCTGTACCCGTCTCCATCTTGACATCGAGAATACGATGATAAGGCAAGTTCTTAATCTTATCCGACAGCATATAGGGCGTCACCCTTTGCTTGATGGCTTTATCCAATATATTGCCATTCTTACGCACCAAGCGTAAAGCTTCACCATCGAGCTGTCGTTTCAATAGTGGGTTCTGGTTGCTCTGCTTAGCTGGCTCTTGTATAGAAGCCTCTACCACAGTAGCAACACCGTCAACAGGCAACGTCTGATGTGCGAGGTTATTTTCGAGTTTTAATTCCATTTGTTATGCAGCATTCCAATGATAAGAGTGAAACCAATCATAAAGAAGAAAACACTCCCAATATTGTTTTTTGGTAAATTTGGCTATGAGTGCGTTAATTCTTTTTTCTGAATACTCTGTAAGATACAAATTGTCTTGAATTAAATCCATTCGACTCTGCTCATTCTTGCCTTCTGCTATGATTTGATTTATATCTATATCTCTTAAAACATACCATAATGCCCTGATATCACTTAGTGTCTCCCAAGTCAATTGAGCACTTTGGATTAATTCCTTGGCCTCTTCACACCATGGCGAATCGGGATTAGCCAGGATGGATCCATTAATCTCATACGTAATAATGGTATTAATCTCTTCCAAGAAATATAATGGCAAAGCACATTTTGCCCCTCTTGGATGATTACAACTATGCCCATCCGTCTCTATATCTCCTCCATGTTTAGTCGTTGGAAACTTACCATGGCATGAGGCAACAAGATTATCATAACACACAGAATGAGGCAATTGGGCTAAATCAGGATTATGCTCATGAGAAAATAGCACACTTAGTTTTATATTTTTCTTTAGCATAGGAAACTCATCTCTCTGATAATAGAGAGCATCCTTATCATCAGCTGTCTGAGGTATGATATGCTCAAGCGTGGTATCTCCTTCGCCAGTCAATCGCCGCATGCAATAGCAACAATAATGATTCTGGTTGTTGAGTAACACTTGGGTCATCTGCTTATAATAGCTATTGGCTTTATTAGGCAGTTTTTTAAAACTGTCATTATAATCCACAGGATACCTTTGCTCATCTTCAATCCATATCTCATGAAGATAAGCTTCAGTTATTTTATTTCCAGCCTCGCGATCTGATTCCTTATTTATATATTGCATGCTTACAGCTCCCTTTCTTTTGCTTCAACCATCTTTTCTACCTCATTACGACTTTTTGCAAACTTATCAAGAATTCTTTTCATGATGTTCTCAGCCTGCGCAATTTTATTGCGCTTTTTCATATAGGCACATAGATTCACCATGTAGTCAAGTTCTACATTCTTAGACTCAACTCCCATAACGTCTTCTATACCTGTATTATAGTCAATGCCATAAATATCATGAGTTACTTCAGGCTTAGTGTCGCCTGAA
>SAMEA3663048__coassemble_785_pt1 | contig 15966 bp, 8 predicted proteins | sample SAMEA3663048__metabat2_high_PE_014 | metagenome-assembled genome bin SAMEA3663048 (sample SAMEA3663048) | pig gut metagenome | biome: pig gut; feature: pig-associated habitat; material: faeces | place: France | collected 2012
AGGGGCACTTCAATTTGTGAAGCGCCCCTCTTTGTTATATATTAAAGAAAAAACGAATACGTTATCATAGCCCAATGAAAACGTTATCATTGGCAGATGAAAACGTTATCGTTGGCAGATGAATACGTTATCGTATTTGGAAACAGATACAAGCGTCTCAAAACATAAGTTTATTCATATAAAAATGCCGCCTACAAGCAAACCTATTCCGTTTGCTCGCAGGCGGCATTTATAATATCCTTGCGATTATATTATTCTACATATTATTCTGCAACTTCCGTGTCATTCCATAAGTCAAAGCTGGCTGTGCTGGGAGTTGTCTCAGCAGGAGAGGCTGACTGGAATGGGTCTTTTCCAGGAGTAGGATCACCAATTGAGGCTGCAATAACGTTGACTGTTTCCAATTCAACAACTTCTATTGAAGGAGCGGTATATAATTTCTTTGTATTCATAAATTCTTGTTATATAAATGTTTATACGTTTTATTACTTTGTTTTGATTGTACCGTCTGCATTAAATTCATAAGCAGTTGATTCCCAAGCTGTATTCATTTCTGAAACAAAATCCTTAAGAGCCTTTGACTTTTTCACAATGCAATTGCTAACTACAACATTTGTTTTAGTAAATTTCTTACCAGCAATTACAACCTTATCAAGTGATGTCCAGCAATTTCTAACAGAATAACAGATATCAGCAGCATCACCACTTGAAATTATAGCTGCACGATTACCTGCTTTTGTCAAAGTTGTATTGTCAACCCAACAAGCAATAACCTTCACTTGAGCAGCATCTTTCTTAGCATTCTGCACCAATCCTAATATACCAGCGCTATAAATACTACCTGTTTTGTCGCTTGACAAAATTACATTTTGGTTGTAACAACCCTTAACCTCCAATACAGGATCTGCTTTATCATTGCCACCAACAATACCTGCAATTCCACCTACAGAAGAAGTTGCTGTTCCCGTATAAGTACAAGTAACATTGCCTTCATTATGACAAGCCTCGATAATTGTCTTGTAATTCTGACCATCTTTACCAAGATAAACATTACCAATCAAACCTCCTACAAAAGAAGTACCACCCTTGACAACACCATAGTTGCTACAATTCTGCATTGTGAGGTTATTGACAGCTCTACCTACAATAGCACCAGTAAAATTACCATTGGTATCAGATGTAGATGTTATAGTAGCACGATTAGTCAAGTTCTTTATTACAGCATTATTACCAGCATGACCGAACAATCCTACAGCACCGTTTGTAGCAACATCAGTAAATTTCAGATTTCCATAGATGGTGTGTCCATTTCCATCAAAAGTGCCACGGAACGGTTTGGTGCTTGTTCCTATAGGTGTCCACTCACCATTAATTGTCAAATCATTGTCAAGTTTAAAGAACTTATCATTATAAGAGTACCTATCCTCTTGAGTCATCTTTTCCATATACTTCAACTGACCTACAGTCTTGATAATATACGGATCGTCTTGTGTACCTTTTCCACCTGCGTATGATGTAGCCTCAGCCATATCAGCCTTTACACCAGTGCGCTGAATGTCATATATGATACCAGGCTTAAGGTTTGCGGCAACCGAATTGGAAATATCAAAATTATAAGCTGAACCGTCCTCAAACAAAGCACAAAGCTTAACGTTACTCAACTCACGAGCATAAAGGGCAACATAGACAACAGCCTTTCCGTTGGCAATAGTCACAGGAGAAACCGTTATTGTACCACCATTTGTGTAGTTTGTCTTACCAGCATTATTACCAGTAGTATTCACTCTTGACATACTGAGCAGATTATCGCCAGTAATCAAGAGTGAGGCTGTAGAGTTAAGTGTATTGTCAGCGAAATCGAGTGTCAACTTCAAGAAAGTGGTAAGATATTCGAACTTCATGTCAAGTTCGTTACCTTTTGCAGGGTCGTAAGTACCCTTACCGAACAATACATTACGCGACATAACATCCGCAAAAGTACCCTTCTGCTCCGAATAATCCACCTGCAACTGAGTGCCAACGCCATCCTTAGCGCCCACACCATTATTCACAGCATTCACATTTGAATTGTGGATATAACCAGTTACATCTGTCTTTTCAGTCAATGTTCCGGTAATGATACCAGTAAGGTCTGCACTATGGCATTCTGCATCGTTAATCTTAGATACAGTAAATTTACCGTTATTGGTCGTACTACCAGCAAAAATGGTTACAACATCATTTGTATTCCATTTAGCGGTATATTTTCCGTCAGCATCGCTGTAGTCTGTACGAGTACCGTCACCTGCTTCACTTGTAGCATGAATGATGAGACGTTGAGATTGTACCCCCCCGTCCGACAAATTCTCGTCTGTTGAGCATGCTGCAAACAAAGCTATTGCGAGCGGTGCTACAAGCAGTGAATTTAGTTTGTTAGATAATTTCATAATAGATAATAAATTTATAAAGTTGATTTAAGTTGTTATATTTTCCGTTTGCAAAATTACTAAATGAAATCAAAAATGTTAATTAATAAAGAAACAAATCATTCCGTTTTTGTACGTATAGTGTATGATTGCGTACAAAAAAGCATGAGTAGCCGTTACGTATTCGCTACGATATCGTTGTACGTCGGTAGACGTTCCGTTAATAATCCGTTGATACTTTGATATCTATTCGATGGATCTTCGATTCGCGAACGAAGAACAATCGAAGGGCGAACGGAGGATGAACGAAGGATGAACGGAGGACGAACGAGAACCGAACGAAGACCGAACGAAGACCGAACGAAGACCGAACGAGAACCGATCGAAGACCAATCGAAGACCGAACGAGAAGTATTATAATAATACTTGACCATTTATTATAATATACTTTGCCATTTAATAAGTATGTGGTCATATTTATTTTAATATATGAGCTACTTTCTATAGGAGGAAATTCACCCCAAAATCAAAAGGACTCCTTTTGCCTTCCAATAGTTGTCCTTTTGCCTTTTAAAAGGACTCCTTTTGCTCACCAAAAGGACTCGTTTTGCAACCCAAAAGGACTCCTATTCAAAACTACATCGAAACATAGCAATCTGTAGGAGAACTGTTACTTATAATAATACTTTCGTATTTGATTTGGCACGATATTGTTTTTTATTCTTTTTTCGATTTTAGTTAAAATCTCTGCTATATTCTTTGCTTCTTGTCGGGACATTTTGTATATTTGCAAAACGATAAAGCCAATGAAAAGCGATATCTAATGCAGCGACGTGAGAAGATACATTTTCTGATGCAGAAATAACTAAAACCTAAAAGAAAGCCCAAAAAGCAAAAGAAAAAAAAGTTTAATTTTGTTCAACGAACATACAAAAACGTACTAAAAACAAAGAAAAAGCACTTTTTGTACCCAAAAAGAACTTATATGTATTATACTAAACCCACACGCGACATTACTATATTAAATTTGCAGACGAGAACCCGAACAAACAACAATTAATATAATCTTTAAACCTTCAAGAAATGAAAATTAGAGTAAAAATCCAAACAATCAAGACTCTGGTATTCTTGCTTATGATGATTTTCGCTACATCGCTCACTGCTATGGCGCAGGAAAAGGTGTCGGGAATTGTCAAGGACGATACCGGCGAAACTATGCCGGGAGTTAGCATCAAGGTGAAGGGCAACAACAATGTTGGAGCCGTTACCGACATCGACGGTGCATTCACCATCAACGTGAAGCGCGGCACCGTGCTGCAGTTCTCTTTCCTCGGATACAACACCAAGGAAGAGAAGGCCACACCGGGTAAGATAATGCAGATCGTACTGGAAGAAGACAAGAAGACTCTTGGTGAAATCGTAGTTGTGGGCTATCAGCCGGTTCGTCAGCGCGACCTTACGGGTTCGGTTGCCAAGGCTGACGTAAGCCAGCTCACCAACACTCCGGTGTCATCAATCGACCAGACTCTTGGTGGACGTATTGCCGGTGTTAACGTATCTTCAGGCGAAGGTATGCCGGGTGGACAGATGAACATCACCATCCGTGGTAACAACTCACTGACACAGGCCAACACCCCTCTCTATGTTATCGACGGATTCCCAGTTGAGAATGCTTCGGTAGCAGCCAGCATCAACCCTAACGACATCAAGTCGCTCAACATTCTTAAGGATGCATCGGCATCGGCTATCTACGGTGCACGTGGTGCCAACGGTGTTGTCATCATCACTACAAAGAGCGGACAGACCGGTAAGGCTAAGATTACTTACGACGGCAGCTATGGCTGGCAGACTGTATCAAAGAAGATGGAAATGATGGACGCTTACGAATTCGTTAAGCTCCAGAACGAAATGTATCCCGACGCTGTTGCAGACACATATCTTATGGAATATGAAGGCAAGAAGTGGACACTCGACGACTATCGCAACATTGCCCAGTACAACTGGCAGGACAAGATTTTCCACTCGGCTCCTATCCAGAGCCACAACGTTAGCGTAACTGGTGGTAGCCAGGACATCCGCTACAATGCTTCATTGTCTTACTTTGACCAGGACGGTGTTGTTATCAACTCTAACTACAACCGCGTTCAGGGCCGTATGGGCACAAACATCAAGAAGAACAAACTGCGCATCAACCTCAACGTCAACTACTCTCGTACAAACCAGGAGGGTGCTTCGCCTTCGCAGAATGCCAGCTCGGGTATGAACAACTTGTTCTATAGCGTATGGGGCTACCGTCCCGTTACTCAGCCAAGCACACCACTGTCTTACTTGCTCAATAACGGTATCGACGAATCGGTAAGCACATCAAGCGACTATCGTTTCAACCCATATATGGACCTCGAGAATGCCTACAACCATACTCTGAACACATACGTTCAGTTCAACGGATTCTTGGAGTATGACCTTATGAAGGGTCTGAAGCTTAAGGTTTCGGGCGGTTATACCGACACTGGCTACAACAACGACAACTTCAACAGCTCTAAGACCCGTTACGGCGGTCCGCTTTCGAATGACAAGGTGAACGCTCGCGTCACACGCTCTTCGCGCTCTACATGGCTCAACGAGAACACCCTTACCTATCAGACCAACATCAAGAAGAAGCACTTCTTCAACACATTGCTCGGTTTCTCATTGCAGAACTCTGACTACGACTACTATTCATACAAGACCATCAACATCCCTAACGAAAGCCTCGGCATGTCGGGTATGGACCAGGGTACTCCTACCGGCGCTTCTTCACTGAAGAGCTCATGGTCGATGATGTCTTACTTCGGACGCTTCAACTACAACTACAAGTCGTGCTACTACGCTACATTCACAATGCGTGCCGACGGTTCGTCTAAGTTCAGCAAGGGCAATCGCTTCGGCTACTTCCCTTCAGGTTCATTGGCTTGGAACGTGGCTGAGGAAGGCTTCATGAAGCCATATAATAAATATGTGAACAATGCAAAGATTCGTTTGTCATGGGGTCTTACCGGTAACAACCGTGTAGGCGAATACGACTCATACGGACTCTACAAGGTAGTAAAGCAGTGGAACGGCCAGGTATACCTCGGCGCTACTCCGAGCGGTGTATTCCCTGAGGGCAGCAATGTGAACAACGTAGGTACTGTACCTTCTACTCTGCGCAACCACGACCTTAAGTGGGAGACAACCGAACAGTGGAACCTCGGTTTCGACCTCGGATTCCTCAACGACCGCATCGGCATTACTCTCGACCTCTATAGCAAGACCACACGCGACCTTCTGCTCAATGCCAACATGCCGCTTTCTTCAGGCTACGTAAGCGCTATGAAGAACATCGGTAAGGTACGCAACCAGGGTATCGAGTTCACCCTCAATACCGTCAACATCAAGAACAAGAAGTTCACATGGGAGACCAACTTCAACATCGCATTCAACAAGAATAAGGTGTTGGCACTGACCGAGGGACAGACCACTCTGACTACAGCTGCTTCGTTCGACCAGAACTTCAACACCCAGCAGAGCTACATCGCTAAGGTGGGCCAGTCAATGGGCTCAATGTACGGATTCATCTACGAGGGCACATACAAGTATGACGACTTCGACAAGTCGGGCGATACATACACATTGAAGCCTACTGTAGCTCACTACACCAGCGAAAACAACACTCAGCCGGGTATGCCTAAATACCGCGACCTCAATGACGACGGTATCATCGACGACAACGACCGCACCATCATCGGCAATGGTCTGCCAGTACACACAGGTGGTTTCACCAACAACTTCACATACGGTGACTTCGACCTTAGCATCTTCTTCCAGTGGTCGTACGGCAACGACGTGCTCAATGCCAACCGCCTCTTCTTCGAGTCAAGCTGGAACAAGGCTCGCGAGCTCAACCAGTTTGCATCGTACGCCGACCGTTGGACAGAGGACAACCCGTACAGCGACATTCCTCGTGCTACTACATCAAGCTCAAACCGCGTGTTCTCAAGCCGCGTTATCGAGGATGGCTCATTCCTGCGTCTGAAGACCCTCACATTGGGCTATACAGTACCGAAGAAGTTGCTCACACGCTTCCGCATCGACAACCTGCGCGTATACTTCGCAGCACAGAACCTCTGGACTATCACCAACTATAGCGGTTACGATCCTGAGGTATCAATCCGCAACAGCGCCCTTACTCCGGGACTCGACTTCTCGGCTTATCCACGCGCTCGTCAGTTCAGCTTCGGTGTAAGCCTCGGTTTCTAAGAAGTTAAAATGCATTACTATTAAACACATATTATATATATGAAATCAATTAAAACAACAATCATATTGCTCGCAGCGCTGCTCTCACTGGGCAGCTGCGACTTCCTTGACAAGGAACCGACAAGCGCTACGTCGGACACCTATCTCAAGACAGAAACCGAGGCTGCTTCGTTTCTGAACGGCATCTACGCCATCCTCACCCAGCAGTCGTACTACGGTGGCAACTACTTCTACCTCGTAGGCGGTGATGACCTGGAACACTATGGTGGCGCTAACCGTGCTCCATTGAACGGTGGTCTTATCTGCAACAACGCTACATCGAGCGACTCATACGTAGCTTCGTTCTGGTATACACTCTATGCTGGTGTGAACCGCGCCAACATACTGCTCGACCAGATTGACGGCATCCAGGGCATGAACGCTGCCAACCTCAAGCGCTATACTGCCGAGGCTCGCTTCCTTCGCGCTTTCTACTACTTCAATCTCGTAGAGTGCTGGGGCGACGTTCCTTTCTATACAGAGCCTGTGCTTGACGTGAAGAATCTGCAGCGTGCAGTGACACCGAGAGCCGAGATATACGACTTCATCTGCAAAGAAATGGAAGAGAGCGCAGAAGACCTTCCTACAGCATCAGCACTCGGCTATGAGCCGGGACGCATATCAAAGTCGGCAGCATGGGGCATCCTGGCACGTGTATATATGTTCCGCGCCGGCGAGTTCCACCGTATGAAGGTGACAGAGAACAAGGAAGAGACTAAGAAGTACTTCACAGAGGCTGGCAAGTTTGCCAAGATGGTAATGACTCAGGGACACAAGCTTGCTCCTAAATACTGGGACTACTTCATCGACCAGTGTGCCGACCGCTACAACTCTACAGCCCCCGAGAGCATCTGGGAAGCAGAGTTTGCAGGCGATGGCAAGGGTACTATGGCAACAGAGGGTCGTGTAGGCAACATTATCGGCATTCAGGGACCTGATCTCTCAAGCAATACTGCACTTGTAGGCAAGAAAGACCCGGGCTTCGGCTACGCTTTCTTCTGGAGCACACCGAAACTCTATGAACTCTATACTGAGAACAACGACATCAACCGTATGAACTGGTCAATCGCTCCGTTCAAATATACACAGTCGGTAAAGGGTGGCGCTGTTGACGGTCGCGAGTTTGAGGTTGGCAAGCTTGCTGAAGTTAAGGGTCAGTATTGGGATGAGTCATTCCAGTATGGCGAGACAGAGCCGGGTGCTACTATCGGTGACCGTGAGAAAGACCCGAAGAAAGCTTCTAAGTTCTACGACCGCAACTGTGGCAAGTGGCGCCGCGAGTATGAGGCCGACAAGAAGAACAAGAACCTCACAGCTATCAACTTCCCGATTCTTCGCTACTCTGACGTTCTGCTTATGATTGCCGAGTGTGAGAACGAAATTAACGCTGCTCCAACTGATTTGGCTTACGATTGCATCAACGAGGTACGTGAACGTGCAGGCATTAGTAAGCTTTCACAAAATATGAACACTGAAGACTTCCGCCAGGCTGTTAAGGACGAGCGTGCTATGGAGCTTTGCTTCGAAATGACACGTCGCTTCGACCTTATCCGTTGGGGTGAGTATGTACAGAACATGAACGCTCTTGTACAGCGTGCACAGTCGGGAGAGAACTGGAACCTCGGTCCTAACAACGTACACACATACTTCAACATATCTGAAGCATACAACTACTTCCCCATCCCTGCCCTGGAGCTGTCAGTAAACAAGCTCATCAAGGACAACAATCCAGGATGGTAAAGTATTAGTTACTTGAAATTCAAACCAGTAAAAAAACAGAAAAATGAAGAAAATTAAATATTATATATTCTTCCTGCTCGGTGCTGCAATGATTGCAAGTTGCGACAACGAGCTGACAGAAGACGTCAAGATGGGCATCCGCGTTGAACAGGACGGCGTGTCAATGCAGGGCGACGTCGTAACAGTAAAGGCTGGCACACCAGTAGTGTTCAACTTCTCAGGCGAACCCGATAACATCATGTTCTACAGCGGCGAGCCGGGTGCTGTATATGCACATCGTCAACGTACTGAAGTAGCTCCTGAGGATATCGAATCGGCAATACTGCACTTCAAGATTGGCACACAGTACGGCAAGACATACGAGAATACTCTCGAAATGTTAGTAAGCGACCAGTTTGAGGGTCTCGCCAAGAACGATTTCAAGAAGGACTCTGTACTCGTTGAGAAGTTTGCATGGAACGAGCTCGTTGCAAAGAGCGAACTTCCTGACAAGCCAAACATTCAGAAAGAATACACTGTCGACGTAACAAAATATCTTGGCAAGCCTATGACACTGGCTATACACTACCAGGCTATTGACGATGCCAAGAACTCAATGCCACGTTACAACTTCTCTGAGATGTACATCGAGAACGTACGCAAGGACGGTATCGTGTCGAAGTTCATGCCGAGCCAGTACGGATTTACAGCTGTCAACATGATGTGCAACCACCACCTCGAGAAGCAGGCTGGCATGAAGACCAACCGCGAGTACGGCACAATGACAAACAACACACCCGGTATCTGGAACGTGGTAAATGCACAGAACGGTGGCTTCTACATCGCCGGTGGTGGCGGTAAGACAGGCAACAAAAACGGCTGGCTCGTTTCTGACGGCTTGATTACCACATACTGTGAACCTGACCAGGGCACTGTCATCAAGAACATAACACAGAATGTTGAGAACTACACCTATACATATAATAAGGTGGGCGAATACAAGGCAACATTCATCGCAACAAAGGTTAACTACAAGAATGATTCAAGAATGATGAAGGAGTTGACCATTAAGGTTGTTGAGTAATATAAAGAGAGGGTGTGTCAATCACACCCTCCTTTTAACTCCTTAAGCTCATAAAAGAAACGAAATCCGATATCAAAATGAACCTAAAGAACAACATACTCGCCACCGTCATCGGCTTAAGCGGCGTATGTGCAACAGCACAAGCCCAGATGTACGACGACCCTCGTATGTTCTCGTTTGAGAACAAGCAGGAACTCTCGTATATCAAGACCTGCAAGTCGGCCGTTGAACTGAGTGACGCGCATTGGAGAAACGGCAAGACTTCATTGCAGTGGACATTCCAGCCAGGTGCCTCACTGTCGATAAAGAAAGACTTGCAGTTTGAGCCGCTCGACAAGAGCGGTGTCGACAACTATCTGTCGGCTTTCATCGTATGGGTATACAACGAACAACCTCAGAAGAACAAACAAATCCGTTTCAACTTCCTGAAGGACGGCAAGCAGTGCACCTCATTTCCCGTCAATATCAACTTCCGTGGTTGGCGTGGTATATGGGTTTGCTACGAACGCGACATGGAGGGAACACCCGAAGTGGGCATGAACGAGATACGTATCGACGCTCCCGACGTTAAGGGCAAGCTCTACTTCGACCATCTCATCACTGCCATCAAGGTAGACCCGCGCCAGCAGACTGCCGATATGCAGATTCCTTTTGTCAACAAGAAGACAAAGACCCATTGGCTTGTGGTATTGAAGAACTACAATACTCAGCCCGATATTCCGTTGACCGAACTCACACAGCAAAACCGCCAACAGATAAAGGTTATCGAAGAGCGATTCCGTGAACTCATCTATACACCAAGCAAGTTGTACCCGAAGCACATGGACGAGCTTCGCTCGAAGTTTGCCAAGTACAACATCAGCCGCAAGAACGGCAACATCACCGGTACACCTATCTGGTATGTACGCCACGCCGAGGCTTACGAGCGCATCATCAAGCCGTGGGACAAGAACATATTGACCCGCACCGGATTTGAAATGCTGGAGTATTTCAACCTCATGCAAAAGATTGCATTCGCATGGAACAACGCTACCGAAGCTTCCGACAAGGCCGAACTGAAGAAGATGTTCCTCCTCATGTACGACAACATCACCGACCAGGGTGTATGCTGGGGCAGCTGCTGGGGCAATGTACATCACTATGGCTACTCGCTGCGCAATATGTATTCAGCCTATTTCCTTATGAAGGATGTGCTGCGCGAGGAAGGTAAGCTTGAAGAGGCTGTGAACACCATGATATGGTATTCGCAGACCAACGAGCTGTACACAAAACCAGTAGAAAACGGCATGGACATGGACACATTCAATACCGCCGCTCAAGGCTGCATGGCAAGCATATTGCTCATGGACGATTCGCCTGAGAAATTACGCTATCTGCGCTCTTGCAGCCGTTGGCTCGACTGGGGCTGCCGTCCGGCACAAGGATTGAACGACTCGTTCAAGATTGACGGTTCTGCTTACCATCACTGCAACAACTATCCTGCATATGCTATCGGAGGACTGAGCGGAGCAACACAGATGATATACCTGTTCAGCGGAACCGATTTTGCAGTAGGTGAACTGGCTCATCAGACTGTAAAGAACGCGCTTCTGGCTATGCGTTTCTACTGCAACAAGCTGGAGTTCCCACTCTCTATGTCGGGCAGACATCCCGACGGCAAGGGCAAGCTAATGCCGATACATTATGGTTACATGGCTCTCTCAGGCACACCCGACGGCAAACAACGGTTCGACCGTGAGATGGGTAACGCCTATCTACGACTTGCCACTAACGTAAAGAACGTGCTCGACAAGAAGATAAAGCAGAAAATCGTAACAATGGGAAGTGCTCCCGAAGACGATCCGCAAGGCAATATGGCACTAGGCTATGCCTGTGTATCGGTACAGAGACGCAACAACTGGTCGGCAGTGGTACGCGGACACAGCCGCTATCTGTGGGATGCCGAGCACTACATCGGCGAGAACCTTTACGGTCGCTACCTCGGTTTCGGAAGTTTGCAGATACTGACTGCACCTACAGGAACCGACGTTACACCGAAGACAAGCGGATGGCAACAGTCTGGATTTGACTGGAACCGCATACCAGGTACTACATCTATCCATCTGCCTTGGGCAGAACTGAAGGCTCAGGTACGCAACGTGGACACCTTCTCTGGTGTAGAAGAAATGCTGCTATCGGACGAAGCCTTTGCAGGCGGACTCTCACAGCGTGGCGTAAACGGCAACTTTGGAATGAAGCTGCACGAGCATGACAAGTACGACGGATCGCATAGAGCACGCAAGTCGTTCCACTTCTTCGACAACGTGATTGTTTGTCTCGGCACTGGCATTGAGAATACAGACTCCAAGCACAACACTGAGACAACAGTATTCCAGATGGCTGCTACTGACGGCAAGGCACAGAACTATTGGAAGAACTACGCTGTAGGCAACGGCAAGTCATGGCTCGACCACGCTGGCACGGGATATTATACTCCGCAACCGGTTAAGTTCACAGGTCTTGTAAAGCAGGAATCACGTATGCAGAACACCGACAAGCAGACCGAGGGACAGTGGGCATCGCTCTACTTCGACCACGGTAAGGCTCCGAAGAACGCTTCGTACGAGTATGCTGTAATTCCACAGACCACACGCGAGAAGATTGACGCCTTCGCTGCCGCTCCTACCTACAAGGTACTGCGCGCCGACAACGAGGCTCACATCGTAAGCTCTGACGCTACTCACACCGTATCGTATGTACTGTTTGAGACTCCGAAGAATGTATTGCCAGGCGGTCCGCTGCTCAAGGCAGACACCACATGTCTGGCAATGGTGCGCATGATCAACTCCAAGAAGATGCTGCTCACAGTGACACAGCCCGACTTGGCTCTATATCGCGGTCCTAACGACGATATCTACAAGGACGGCAAACGTGTGGAGCGTAGCGTATACAGCCGCAAATGGCGCAGCAACGCAAGCCAGGAGATTCCCGTTCGCATTACATTGCGAGGCAAGTGGAACTTCACTGGCAACGATGCAATCAAACTCGTAGAGCAGACAAAGAAGTCGACAACTATAGAGTTTGTATGTACCGATGGTCTGAGTTTCAACGTAGAGTTGGAGAAATAAATAGAAATAAAAAAACTAATAACAAAACAAATGAATAACATTAACAAGACTATTGCTGCCTTATTCATGGCAGCAACATTCCTCCCGATGTCTGCACAGACAACAGCTAAGAAAGAATGCTGCAAGGAGAAGACAGAGTGTGGCAAGACATTGTGCTGCAAGACTGGCTGCGAGAAAATGAAGCAGCGTATGGACAAGACAGCAAGCGACGACGTTAACTTCGCTACTCGTCAGTACACTCTCATGCTTGACCAGGTAGGTCGCAAGGGCAAGGTGAACAACCCACGTACTATTGATAAGTTGGGCCGTCTGGTTTGTGTTCCTATCGACGACTGGTGCTCAGGTTTCTTCGCTGGCGACCTCTGGGAGATGTACAAGCTCACAAACGACAAGCAGTGGGCAGTACAGGCTAAGCGATTCACCGAGAACCTCGACTCTATACAGTACCTCACATGGCACCACGACGTTGGCTTCATGATTGGCAGTAGCTACCTCAACGGCTACCGCATCAATCCTTCAAAGGCTTACAAGAAGGTAATCGTTCAGACAGCCAAGTCACTCAGCACACGTTTCCACAAGGGAGCTGGCGTTATCCAGTCTTGGAACGTTGACCGCGGATGGCAGTCGCAGCGTGGATGGACATGTCCGGTTATCATCGACAACATGATGAACCTTGAGCTTTTGTTCGAGGCTACAAAGCTTAGCGGTGACTCAACATACTGGAAGGTGGCAACAAGCCACGCTGACGCTACTCTGAAGAACCACTTCCGTGCGGACGGCAGCTGCTATCACGTAATCGACTACAACCCCAACACAGGTGAGGTTCTGCACAAGCACACAGCTCAGGGCTACGCTCACGAGAGTGTATGGGCACGCGGACAGGCTTGGGCTATCTACGGCTTCACAGTTTGCTACCGCTATACAAAGAACAAGAAGTATCTCGACCAGGCTGTACGCACACTCAACATGATGTTGCGCCACCCGAACATGCCGAACGACCTCGTTCCTTACTGGGACCTAAATGCTCCCAATATTCCTAACGAGCCGCGCGACGTTTCTACAGCTGCCTGCATCGCTTCTGCTCTGTATGAAATGGATAAGTATCTGCCCGAGAACGGCTACCATAGCCTTGCTGACCGCATCATGACATCGCTCTCTTCACCTGCTTACCTCGCTGAGCTTGGCAAGAACGGATGCTGGTTGCTTATGCACTCTGTAGGTAGTATTCCTCACGGTGCCGAAATCGACGTTCCTCTGAACTATGCCGACTACTACTTCTTGGAGGCTTTGAACAGAAGATAAATAAACAATAAACTATAAACCCAAAAGCCCCACCCCCTGACCCATCCCCCGCAGGGAGGGGTCAGGGGGTGGGGCTTCTTTTTTTACTTATGAAGAAACTATTTACCATTCTATTTGCGGCTTTGTCCGCCACAACTTCGCTTCATGCCCAAACCACCACACCAGCATGGCAGAAGTTTGTGAACAATGCAGACGATAATGTACTGCTTGACTTCTCGTATGCCGGTTATCATCACGGCACCGAACAGCCTGTTGACGAAAGAGACGTGAATGTACTTGCCAAGAAACTGGGCTATAAAGTATATAATGTATGCGACCACGGCGCTATACCTAATGACGGAATATCAGACCGTGCAGCATTTGAGAAAATTATCGAAAAGATTTGCGGTAGAAATAAAACGACAGGCAAGCTCAATGCAAAACCCGAAGCCAAAGCCATTATCTATTTCCCCGAAGGTGAGTATATTCTGCACTCTAAAGACGACAATACAACGAACGCAAAAACAGGTAAGGTGACATCAAACACCTTAAACCTCGTGATGGGATACGTTATCATCAAGGGTGCCGGACGCGACAAAACCTTCCTCACAATGGAAGACCCTATGCTGCCTACCGACCCAAATGTTATGTACAGCTCGCCTAAAATGATTTCTATCCGTCATAATGGAGGTAAAGGCGACTCACAGCTTGCTGAAGTGACAGGTTCTGCCAAGAAGGGCGACATGTCGATTGAGGTAGCAGACGCATCAAAATTGAAAGTTGGCGATTGGGTGAAACTTATCTTACTTAACAATGACAAGGAAGTCATAGAGGAAGAACTTAAACCATATCCAGTTCAAAGTTCTATGACAAACCTTATTAATAAAGGTGTTAACGTAGTAGACCGCCATCAGATAAAGTCAATAGACGGAAATCGCATCGTCTTTGAAGAACCTATCATGCACGCTGTCAATCCTGCCTACGGATGGGAGATAACGACATACTTACACTATGAAGAGGTAGGTGTAGAAGACCTTACTTTCAAAGGAAAAGCCAAGAAAAATTTCCATCACCACGCAGGTTGGGAAGACGACGGAGCCTACAAGCCGCTCGACTTTATGCGACAAGTTAACTCATGGGTGCGTCGTGTAGACTTCATCAGCATCAGCGAATGTATGACATTCTCAGAATGTGCCAACTGCTTCTTGCTCGACTCTGAGATAAGCGGCAACCGTGGACACTCATCGGTACGTATGCAATATTCTGCTCGCGGATTTATCGGCAAGGTATGGGATCATAGCAACGGCTATCTGAATGACGACAAAGAATTCAAAGAGTATAAGGAGAACCTCGGACAGTATCATGCTTGCGGCATCTCAAAGCAGAGCATAGGCAACGTGATATGGCAGTGTCATTGGGGCGACGACTCATGCTTTGAAAGCCACGCCACTCAGCCACGTGCTTCACTCTTCGACCAGTGCTGCGGTGGATTTATGCAGTTCCGTATGGGTGGTGCCCTTGATCAGTTGCCCAATCATTTGGACGACCTGACAATGTGGAACTTCAACTGCCTTGCCACAAATCCTAACGACCCAAAAGAATTCAACTGGTGGATATACGATCAAAAAAACGGCTGGTATAAGACGCTTCCTCCTACATTCGTTGGATTCCACGGCAAAAACGTTTCGTTCAAGGAAGACGAGATGAAACTCAACGAAAACCAGGGTAAGGAAGTTTTGCCAGGTTCGCTTTATGAGGCACAGCTTACACGTCGACTTGGAAGTACACCGCAATGGCTTATCGATGCCAAGAACATAACAACTGGTATTGAGTCGGTTAAAACATTTGAGAATACCGACAACTCAGACAACAAGACATACGATCTGAACGGTATGCCTGTAGGCAAGAACTATAAGGGCGTTGTCGTGAAGAAAGGAAAGAAAATGCTTAACGGTATTATATAAACGTTGCTGGCATTACATATTGATTTTTTTGTAATGCAAAAAGTAGGAGGCTATGGCGTCCTCGCCGTAGCCTGAGCAAGCAAATAACA